>ENA-UOUJ01000066-UOUJ01000066.1-activated-sludge-metagenome-genome-assembly--contig:-NODE-66-length-92056-cov-15.132846_pt1 | contig 92056 bp, 83 predicted proteins | sample MGYA00249839_ERZ747224 | MGnify/ENA primary metagenome ERZ747224 (study PRJEB28782, sample SAMN03220277) | activated sludge metagenome | biome: wastewater; feature: sewage sludge; material...
GCGGTTCCGCGCCTCGGGCATGCGCGAACTGGCCTGGCATCTGTTCACCTGGGGCCGGCAGGTGTCCATCCTGGCGCCCGAGCGGCTGAAAGACGTGATGGCCGATGAACTGGCCGCCGCCCGGCAGGCGCTGGATCAATGACCCACGGCGGCCTCAAGCCTGTGCGAACCGTAAGGTGACGCCATGGGTCGTCGCCGCTACCAGCGAAACGACAAGGAGGCGGCATGCGCGCATTTCTGCTCGGCCTGATGGGCCTGGTCCTGCTGGCGGCGCCTGTGCGGGCCCAGGATGCGCCGGACGTCATCGCCACGGTCGCGGTCACCCGCGACGGTGCCCGCTGGACGGCGGACTATGACCTGCGGCTGGACCGGCCGGCCTTCGCCTTCGTGGTCTCGGCCCTGATGCGCGAGGGGCGGCGTCCGTGGCGCCCCGATCGCTGGACGGTGCAGACGCCGGGGGTCGAGATCAGCCGTGTGGGCAATTACGACGTGCTGAAAAGCACGAACGGCCGCGCCCTGCCGCGCCGCATCCGCATCGCCATGCGGCCGATGGGCGGGGATCTGGAGGCGGAATACGCCCCTTCGCTGGTGTTTTCGGACGGGGCCGTGGCCCTGTTCAGCGAACAGTTCGACCTGATCCCGCTGGACAACGCCCAGGCGGCGCTAGACCTGCCGGCCGATCTGAACGGGGTCCAGCTGGACGGCGGCCTGACCCAAGTCACCTGGCGCGACCGGGCCGGGCCGGTGATGCTGCACGGACGCCGTGAGCGTGCGCCGACGGCCGCCGATGCGGAAACCTATGTGCTGTTCGGTTCGCCGGGCGTGCGCGAAGGCCCGGCCATCGCCACCGTGGTCGATCCCAACCTGCCCGTCTGGCTGCGGGACGAACTGGAAGCCTTCACCCCGCGCGTCATGGCGCTGTACGCCGAACGCACCGGCCCGCGGCGCGGCGAACGGCCCACGGTGATGGTCAGCTGGTCCGGCCCGACCGACAGCCTGTCCAGCATGGCCGGCAGCGTCCTGCCCAATCTGATCGTCATCGATTTCGAAGGGGAGGGGGTGCTGGACCCCTCGCCACAGGTGCTGGCGCGGGCGCGCTGGTTCCTGGGGCACGAGGCGGCGCATTTCTGGCTGGGCAGCCAGGGCCTGCGTTATGAGGCGGCGCGCGACGCCTGGATCACCGAAGGCGGCGCCGACGTCATGGCCGTGCGCGCGCTCTCGACGCTGGACCCCGCCTATGACGCGGGCGAAGAACTGCAGCGCGAGGTCGACGACTGCATCGACCTGTCGACCCACCGAGGCGTGGCCAGCGCGGGCGAACGGGGCGAACACCGGGCCTACTACGCTTGCGGCGCGGTGTTCTGGCTGGTGATGGAGGCGGCGGCGGGCCAGGACGTGTTCGGCGTCCTGAGCGGCTTTATGGCCGACAATGCGGATGGGGTGCTGAGCCGGAGCGAGTGGCTGGACCGGCTGGATGCCGTGTCGGGCGATCCGTCGCTGCGCGCCGATATCGAGCGGTTGCTGGATCAGGGCGATCCCGATCCGGCCGTGGTGATCGGGCGACTGTTCCAGGGCGCAGGCGTGCCGTTCGACATGGTCGCGGGCCAGCCCCAGCTGATCTGAAGGCTCATCCCGCCGCGAAGGGATAGGGGCTGATCGACTTGGCCCAGTCGTCGACGGCCAGGGCCCGATCGACGGGCGGGGCGGCCCGCTCGGCGCAGGGGTGGCGCGGACACAGGCGACAGGCCGGGCCGATGGGTGTGACCTCGGGCGTCGCTAGGTCCAGCCCCCGCGCATGGATCAGCCGCCGCGCCTGCGACAGCTCGCAGCCCAGGCCGATGGCCAGGTCGTGGCCCTCGGTGAAGGCGTCCTGGCCTTGCCGGTCCACGGTGCGGGCCAGGGTGAACCAGCGGCCGCCATCAGGCGTCTCGACGATCTGGGTGACGATGCGGCCCGGCGTGCGGAACGCCGAATGTAGCCGCCAGCGCGGGCAGGCCCCGCCGAAGCGCGAGAAGGGAAAGGCGCCGGCCGCGAACCGCTTGGACACATTGCCCGCCTGGTCCACCCGCATCAGGAAGAAGGGCACGCCCCGCGCCGTGGGCCGCGACAGGGTGGTCAGCCGGTGCGCCGCCTGCTCGAACGACACGCCGAACCGCGCCTGAAGCCGGCCGATGTCATAGCCGCTGTCTTCCGCCCGGGCGTGAAAAGCGCCGTAGGGCATCAGGATCGCCGCCGCCAGGGCATTGGTCAGGGCCACCTTCAACAGCGGGCGTGCACCCTCGGGTGGGGCCGCCGCCTGGATCGCCGCCTCGATCTCGGCTCCATGTTCAACCGCCGCCAGCTGATAGGCGACCGCAAAGGCGCGCGACGCCGGCCCCAGCGTCTCGGACAGCAGCAGCCGACCCCGGTGCGGATCGAACCGCCGGGTCCATTCCACCATCACCTCGACCGGCAGGGTGCGGACGCTGAGTCCATGGCGGGCCAGCAGCCGGGCGCGGGCGCGGGTCTCGAACGGTTCGCCGGGCGTCTCGGTCTCCAGCGCCTGGGCCAGGGTTTCGCCCAGCAGGTCGAACTCGGGAAAGTGGTTCTTCCGCGCCTGAATGTATGCGCGCACCCAGTCGGCGGGGCTGTCGGGGTCGGGGGCGTCCGTGTCGCGCGCCCTGCGGTAGGCGAAGGCGCGGTACAGCCTTAAGAAAGCGTCGGACAGGGCGGGCTGGTCCTGGATCGCCTGGACCACCTCATGCCGGGGCACGGCCAGGCCCTGGAACAGCGGATCGGCCAGGGCCTCGACCACCGCGCCCTCGCTGGCGTCGCCGCCGGCGGCGGTGAAGTCGCGCAGGTCCACGTCATAGGTCTGGGCCAGGCGCAGCAGCAGTTGCGCCGACACGGGCCGCTGGTTCCGCTCGATATGGTTCAGATAGCTGGGCGAGACGCCCAGATCGGCGGCCATGGCGGTTTGCGTCAGGGACAGCTGGCGCCGCAGCCGTTTCAACCGACCGCCCAGGAACAGCTTGTGATCGGCCCCTCGATCCATGCGGGCAGCATGTCATAATGTGACTGACAATGCAAAGTCACATTGTGACTATCAGACTACAATACGCGCCGCTCTGGGGTGCTGATTTTGACTTTGGCGTGTTCTGATCCCTGACGAAGGCGGCGCGGGCCGCCGTGAACAGAGAACGAGCACGACCATGACCACCTTCGCCGATCTGGTTCCGGCCCCGGCGGGGCGTTTCGACGGCATCGAACGTCCCTATACGCCCGAAGACGTGCTGCGCCTGCGGGGCTCGGTCCCGATCACCCACACCCTGGCCGAGCGGGGCGCCAATCGCCTATGGGAGCTGCTGCATTCGGAGCCCTACATCAACGCCCTGGGCGCGGTGACGGGCAATCAGGCCATGCAGATGGTCCGCGCCGGGCTGAAGGCCATCTATCTGTCCGGCTGGCAGGTGGCGGCCGACGCCAACACCGCCGGGGCCATGTACCCGGATCAGTCGCTGTATCCAGCCAACGCCGCGCCCGAGCTATGCCGCCGCATCAACCGCACCCTGCAGCGCGCCGATCAGATCGAGCACGCCGAGGGGGGCGCGAAACGCGACTGGTTCGCCCCCATCGTCGCGGACGCCGAGGCCGGCTTCGGCGGGCCGCTGAACAGCTTCGAGATCATGAAGGCCTTCATCGAGGCGGGCGCCGCGGGCGTGCATTTCGAGGACCAGCTGGCCAGCGAGAAGAAGTGCGGCCATCTGGGCGGCAAGGTGCTGATCCCGACCCAGGCGCATGAGCGCAATCTGATCGCCGCGCGTCTGGCCGCCGACGTCATGGGCGCGCCGACGATCACCGTGGCCCGCACCGATGCGGAAAGCGCCCAGCTGATCACCAGCGACATCGACGAACGCGACCACCCCTTCATCGACCGCGACAGCCGCACGCCCGAGGGTTTCTTTCGCCTGAAACCCGGCACGGGCCTGGACCACTGCATCGCGCGCGGCCTGGCCTACGCCAAACACGCCGACCTGCTGTGGTGGGAGACGTCGCATCCCGACCTGGACGACGCGCGCAAATTCGCCGAGGCGATCCAGCGCGACCATCCGGGCAAACTGATGGCCTACAACTGTTCGCCCAGCTTCAACTGGGAGGCCAAGCTGGACAAGGAGACCATCGCCCGGTTCCAGCGCGAGCTGGGGGCCATGGGCTACAAATTCCAGTTCGTGACCCTGGCCGGGTTCCACAGTCTGAACAACGGCATGTTCGAGCTGGCCAGCGGATACCGCGACCGCGGCATGGCGGCCTATTCCGAGCTTCAGCAGCGCGAGTTCGCCAATGAGGCCGCCGGCTACACCGCCACCCGTCACCAGCGCGAGGTCGGCACGGGCTATTTCGACGCCGTGGCCACCGTCATCTCGAACGGCCAGTCGTCCACGACGGCGCTGAAGGACTCCACCGAAACCGCCCAATTCGCGGCGGCCTGAACCCGACAGGAGACATGACCATGCAGCCCCTGACCAACACCCAGGCCATCATCGACTTCTGCCTGGCGCCCCTGAACGTCGACGCCGGAACCGAGGCCGAGCGCGAGGTGCGCCGTCGCTTGACCCACGTCATCGGCACCTTTCAGCGCAAGCAGGCTCAGCCGGTGGCCATCGACTTCTCCAGCATGCCCAGCCAGGTCATCAACGAGGCCGCGCACGGCAACGAGTAAGGCGCGTCAGGCGGCGGCTTCGCTCAGTGCGGGCGTGGTCGCCGCCGGAGCGCACACCAGAGCCAGCAGCTCGGAGGTGTTGAACGGCTTGGCCACATGGCCGTCCGCGCCCGCCGCCTGACCCGCCGCCACATGTTCAGGCAGGGCGTTGGCCGTCAGCATGACGATGCGCGTATGGGGCCGGCCCTCGGCGGCTTCGTGCAGGCGCAGTTCGCGGGTGGCGGCCAGACCGTCCATCAGCGGCATCTGCATGTCCATCAGCACCAGATCGAAGGCGCCGGCGCGGAACGCCTCGACCGCCTGGACGCCGTTCTCGACCGAGACCAGATCCACATTGGCGGCGGCCAGCACCAGTTCGACCACCTTGCGGTTGGTGGGGTGGTCGTCGGCCAGCAGCACCTTCAGGCGCGGCCCCATCTCCGCCAACGGGGAGGCGGGCGCCGCTTCGGTCCCCGTTTCGGCAAGGGCGTCGGGCGCCTGGGCCGCATGCAGGGGCAGGGTCAGGATGAAGGCCGAGCCGCCGCCCAGCTCGCTTTCGCAATCCAGATCGCCGTCCATCATTTCGGCCAGCTGGCGACAGATGGCCAGGCCCAGGCCGGTGCCGCCGAATTTGCGGGCGATGCCGCCGTCGGCCTGTTCGAAGCGGGTGAACAGGCGGTCGCGGGTCTGGGGGTCGAAGCCGATGCCCGTGTCCTCGATCGTGAATCGGACGGTCGGGGCGCCGTTGCGCGCCGGCCCCGTTTCCACCCTCAGTCCTACGAAACCGGCCTCGGTGAATTTGACGGCGTTGGAGATCAGATTGGTCAGGATCTGTTTCAGCCGAACCGCGTCGCCCAGGATCCACTGGCGCGTCTCGGCGGCCATATCGACGCTGAAGCCCAGGCCCTTTTCATGGGCGGTGGCTTCATAGAGTTGGGCCGCCTCGTGCACGGCGCGGGCCAGGTCGAACGGTTCCTCGACCAGCTGCATACGGCCCGATTCGACGCGCGCCAGGTCCAGGATGTCGTTCAGCAGGGTCTGCAAGGTGCGGCTGGACGAGGCCATCAGGTCCAGCATCTCGCGCTGGTCCGGCGTCAGATCGGTGCGCGCCAGGGCCTGGGTCAGACCGATCACGCCATTCAGCGGCGTGCGGATCTCGTGGCTCATATTGGCCAGGAACTGGCTCTTGGAATGGTTGGCCTGTTCGGCGATGTCGCGCGCCTCGGACAGGATCTGGGAATCCCGCTTCAGGTCGGTGATGTCGTTGACCACGGTGACCACGCCGCCATCGGCGGTGCGGCGGTCCTGGACCCTCAGCCAGCGGCCGTCGCCGATCCGCTGTTCAAAGGCGTTCGAGGCGCTGCGCCGAGCCTGCAACCGCTCGGCCACCCACTCGTCTTCGCGGCCGACCGCGCTGGCGTACAGCCCCTGTTTCAGGCCTTCGCGCAGGATTTCGCTAAAGGTGACGCCGCGTTTCAGTACCGGCGCCAGCTCGGGATTCACCTCGACATAGCGGGCGTTCCACACCGTCAGCCGGTCCTCGGAATCATAGAAGGCCAGCCCGTCGGACATGGCGGCGATCGCCTCGCGCAGCTGGTTCATGGTGCTGGCGCGGGTCCAGTAGGCGGCGGCGGCGACCACGCCGATGGCGACGCACAGCACCATCACCGCGCCGATGGCCCAGGTCAGCATGTCCGCGCGGCTCAGGCCCTGGGCCGCCACAAGGGCGTCCGCCCCCGGTGAAATCCAGAAGCCGCTCATGGAGATCAGATGCAGGGCCATCAGGCCGGCCCAGGTGCTGACGCCCGCGCTGACCGTGCCCCAGACGTGGCCGGCGAACTGGAATCGCGCCGCCTCCAGGCTGAGCGCCAGCTGAACCGCGAAGGCCAGCGCCAGAGTCTCCATGCCCCAGTGCACAACGCCCGAGGTGCGCAGCGACATCACCGCCAGCACATGCATGCCCAGGAAGCCCAGCCCCCTGATCACCACGCCGCACAGCACACGGGTGGGCGACAGGGCGTCGCCGACGACGCGGGTGGCGACCAGCAGGGCGCCGATGGTGACGGCCAGGGCGCTGATCATCCCGATGGGATCATAGCCGGCGGGCATGCCCGCATCGTAGGCCATCAGGGCGATGAACTGGGCGCCCCAGACCAGGACGCCCCCCAGCAAAGCGCCCAGAATCTCAAGCCGGAGAGCCGTCTGTGTCCATCCGTCCCAGCGCGCGGCGCGTGCGCGATTGAACAGCAGCCGCGCGGCCGTGGCGCCCAGCAGGCACAGCAGCGACGCCGGGATCAACGCCGCAAGGTCGTGCTGATAGGCCAGGCTGATCGGCGCCCAATCCAATGGCTTCTCCCCCGTTCGTACTGGTAGTCTTGTCGCAAAGAGATGAAAAAAGCGTGGGGAGCGGCCGAACGCCGTGCACTGAACGCTTCCTTCCCTCTTGCCGTGCCGCAGACCGGATCGCCGATGCCGTATGAGATTTCGCCGTCGCCCGTTGCGCCTTCCGCCGGCTCGCGCCTGTGGACGGCCGGGGCCAGCGGCGGGGTGGCGGTCGCCGTCCTGGTGCTGGCGGCGGCGCTGGATCATGGCTCGGCGCCCCTGTTGCTGGCCGGCGCGGTTGTGGCGGGGCTGGCGACCTGGCTGATCAATCGCCGCCCGGCGCGATCCATGGCGGTCGCCACCGCCGAAACGCCTTTGCCGGCTGCGGAGACGGTCGATGATGAAAAGGCGCTGCTGAACGCGGCCTTCGAGGCGGTCGCAGACCCCATACTGATCATCGGCGGCGGTGAAGCCGACGACATCGCCGGACGCCGGGTTCTGATGGCCAATGCGGCGGCGCGCGAGGTGCTTAGGCTACAGCCGCGCGGCGGCCTTCTGCTGTCGGCGATGCGCGATCCCTCGGTGCTGGAGGCGGTGGACGAGGCGCTGTACGGCGGCATGACGCGGGTCACCGACTATACGCCCGGCGGCGCGCGCGACCGCCGCTGGCGCGCCTTCAGCCGGCCCCTGCCGGTCGGGGGCGAGACCCAGGCCATGGCCCTGCTGGTGCTGCGCGACGAAACCGATGCGCGCCGCATGGAGATGATGCGGGTCGACTTCCTGGCCAACGCCAGTCACGAACTGCGCACGCCCCTGGCCTCGCTCAGCGGCTTCATCGAGACGCTGAAGGGCCATGCCCGGCACGACGATGCGGCGCGAGAGAAATTCCTGGACATCATGTCGGCCCAGGCCGAGCGGATGGGACGTCTGGTCGCCGACCTGCTGTCGCTCAGCCGCATCGAACTGAACGAACACATCCCGCCGTCGGGGCGCGTCGATCTGGCCCGGGCGGCGGCGGATGTGGTGGACGCCGTGGCCCTGTTGGCGCGTGAACGCGGGGTCGAGATGCGGCTGGCGGGCGAAAGCGCGGGCGTCACCGTGGTCGGCGACCGCGACGAGATCATCCAGGTGATCCAGAATCTGGTCGACAACGCCGTGAAATATTCACCGCCCGGCGCCGTCGTCGAACTGACCATCCAGCGTGACCTGACCGAAGACGTCCTGGCCGCCGACCGCCCGGACGGGTTCAGCCGCCTGCCGCTGGTCACGCCGGATCGCGAAGGGCAGGCGTCCTATGCCGCCGTCACGGTGCGCGACCATGGCCCCGGCATGGCGCGCGAGACCCTGCCGCGCCTGACCGAGCGCTTCTATCGCATCGAGGGCCAGAAGAGCGGCCCCAAGGAAGGCACCGGCCTGGGCCTGGCCATCGTCAAACATATCGTCAACCGACACCTGGGCGGCCTGGCCGTGGCCAGCGCGCCGGGGCAGGGGACGGCCTTCACCGCCTGGTTCCCGATGGTCCGCGCCGCCGATGCGACCGACGCGTCGCCCCCGACGACGTAACAGAACTGTCATGGCCCCGTCTTAATCCGCTGACCAATCGCGGGCAGTTTCCGCCGCGACTTGGGCGGGCGAATCCCGACCGCTCGGTTTTTGGCGCGTGCGCCCTGGATTCTGATGACCTGGCTTGTTTTCCTGATCCTGTTGCTGGCGGGCGCCCTGGCCTATGGCGGGGGCCTGGCGTTGGCGCGCCGGCGCGGCCGCGATGTGCGCAGTCATTCGCGTCCCGGCCAGCACGCCGCCTTCGCCGCCATTTGGGCGGTGATCCCGGCCCTGGTCGTTCTGACGATCGGCCAGATCACCTTGCCGGGCATCGCCACCGGCCTGATCGAGGCGGGTGAAACCCCGGCCGTCGCCGAACTGGAGCCGTTCCGTCGCGCCGCCTTCTACAGCGACGCCCGCCGCGTCGGCGCCGGCGACCAGGCCCAGCAGATCTGGCCGGCGCCCCTGGCCCAGGAACTGACCGCCACCGGCCAGCGCATCGCCTGGATCGGCAATGGACTGAACCTGGCGCTGGGCGCCCTGGTCGCGGCGGTGGCCCTGATCGGCGCCCTGGTGGCCTTCACCCGCATCCGTCCCGACTTCCGCGCCCGCAGCCGGGTCGAGGCCTGGGTGGCCATCGGCCTGTTCGCCTGTTCGGCCATCGCGGTTCTGACGACCATCGGCATCATCGCCTCGCTGGTCTATGATTCCTGGCGTTTCTTCCAGTCGGTGCCGATCACCGAATTCCTGTTCGGGACCAAGTGGAGCCCCCAGATCGCCATCCGCGCCGATCAGGTGGGATCGTCGGGCGCCTTCGGGGCCGTGCCCCTGTTCGCGGGCACCCTGTTGATCATGCTGATCGCCATGATCGTGGCCGGTCCGATCGGCCTATTCTCGGCCATCTATCTGTCGGAATACGCCGGGCCGAAGACGCGGGCGACGGTCAAACCGCTGCTGGAGATTTTGGCCGGGGTGCCGACCGTGGTCTACGGCTTCTTCGCCGCCTTGACGGTGGGACCGGCGTTGCGGGTCTTCTTCAACACCATCGGCGGCTGGCTGATCGGCGGGCCGCTGGACGGGGTGGGGCAGTATCTGGCCCTGGTGCAGAACCAGATGGCCCTGACCGCCGGGGCGGTGATGGGCATCATGCTGATCCCGTTCGTTTCGTCCCTGTCGGACGACATCATCAATGCGGTGCCGCAGTCGCTGCGCGACGGCTCGTTCGCCATGGGCGCCACCAAGTCCGAAACCATCTCGCGCGTGCTGATGCCCGCCGCCCTGCCGGGCGTGGCCGGCGCCTTCCTGCTGGCGGTGTCGCGGGCCATCGGCGAGACCATGATCGTGACCATGGCCGCCGGCCTGGCCGCCAACCTGACCTTCAATCCGCTGGACACGGTGACCACGGTGACGGTGCAGATCGTCACCCTGCTGACCGGCGACCAGGAGTTCAACAGTCCCAAGACCCTGGCCGCCTTCGGCCTGGGCCTGACGCTGTTCCTGGTGACCCTGGCCCTGAACATCATCGCCCAGCGCATCGTCTCCGCTTATCGGGAACAGTATGACTGACGCCGCCGACATGACCCCGGCGGCGCCCGTCGCCGCGCCGTCCGCGCCGCTGCGTGACCGCCTGGCCGCCGGGCTGAAGCGCCGCCATGCGCGCGAGAACCGGTTCCGCTGGTATGGGCGGCTGGCCATCATCGCCGCCCTGGCCTTCCTGGCGCTGCTGATGGGCCGGATCGTCAGCCAGGGCTACACCGCCTTCTATATCCACACCGCGGCGGTGGCCGTGCATCTGGACCCGGCCAAGGTGGACCGCGGCTATCCGGCCGGCTCGAATTTCGAACAGATGGCCGCCGAGCAGATGCTGGCCCGCTGGGGCGAAACCGACGATGCGGCCGGGACAAAGGCCAAGGCCCTGCGCAGCCTGTTCTCGTCCGAACTGAAGTTCCGCGCCGCCGAAATGGTGACGCGCCAGCCGGGGCTGATCGGCGAAACCGTGCCGGTCACCGCCCCCCTGTCGGACGACGCGGACCTGTATCTGAAGGGCAAGATCAGCCGCGACGTCCCGTCGGACCAGCGCCGGCTCAGCGATCAGCAGCTGAACTGGCTGGACCGTATGCAGGCCGATGGCCTGGTGGCCTCGCGCTTCAACAGCGCCCTGTTCCTGAACGGCGATTCCACCGAGCCGGAACTGGCCGGGGTGCTGGGCGCCGTGGTCGGGTCGGCGCTGATGCTGCTGGTGACGGCCCTGATCGCCATTCCGCTGGGCGTCGGCGCGGCCATCTATCTGGAAGAGTTTTCGCCCCGGAACCGGATCAGCGAGCTGATCGAGGTCAATATCAACAACCTGGCCGCCGTGCCGTCCATCGTCTACGGCCTGCTGGGCTTGGCGTTGTTCATCAACTGGATGCACCTGCCGCGGGCCAGTCCGCTGGTCGGGGGTCTGGTGCTGGCGCTGATGGCCCTGCCGACCCTGATCATCGCCACCCGGTCGTCGCTGAAGGCGGTGCCGCCGTCGATCCGCGAGGCGGCCCTGGCCATGGGCGCCAGCCGCACCCAGGCGGTGTTCGGCCATGTGCTGCCGCTGGCCATGCCCGGCGTCATGACCGGCGCCATCATCTCGATGGCCCACGCCCTGGGCGAGACGGCGCCGCTGCTGCTGATCGGCATGATCAGCTTCGTGCCCGGCGTGCCGGCCGCCATCGACCAGCCGGCGGGCGCCCTGCCGTCGCTGATCTACATCTGGGAGAACGCCTCCGAGCGGGCGTTCCACGAACGCACGGCCGCCGCGATCATGGTGCTTCTGGCCTTCATGATCCTGATGAACGCAGCCGCCATCATCCTGAGGCGACGCTTTGAGCGTCGGTGGTAAGCCTATGACCAACCGTATCTATCGCGCTGCTGACGGTGTCGAGGCCGGGGCGCCCCCGCCGTCGCGCGTCACCACGCCGGTCAAAATCTCGGCCCGCGACGTCTCGGTCTTCTATGGCGAGAAACAGGCCCTGTTCGACGTCAGCCTGGACATCCAGGACAAGACGGTCACGGCCCTGATCGGCCCGTCGGGCTGCGGCAAGTCGACCTTCCTGCGGACCATGAACCGCATGAACGACACCATCCCGGACGCCCGCGTCACCGGCCGCATCGACATGGATGGCGAAGACGTCAACGCCCGCGCCGTCGATCCGGTGCTGCTGCGCGCCCGCGTCGGCATGGTGTTCCAGCGGCCGAACCCCTTCCCGAAATCGATCTGGGAAAACGTCGCCTATGGTCCCAAGATTCACGGCCTGACCACCTCCAAGTCCGAGCTGGACGATGTGGTGCAGAACGCGCTGAAGCGCGCCGGCCTGTGGGATGAGGTCGCCGACCGCCTGGGCCAGTCGGCCACCGGCCTGTCGGGCGGCCAGCAGCAGCGCCTGGTCATCGCCCGCGCCATCGCGGTCAATCCCGAAGTCATCCTGATGGACGAGCCGTGCTCGGCCCTGGACCCCATCGCCACGGCGCGGATCGAAGAGCTGATCGACGAACTGCGCGAGCGGTTCTGCATCGTCATTGTCACCCACTCGATGGCCCAGGCGGCGCGCGTCAGCCAGCGCACGGCCTTCTTCCACATGGGCCGGCTGGTCGAGGCCGGGGACACCGAGGAAATCTTCACCAATCCCCGCGAGCGTCGCACGCTGGACTACATCACCGGACGGTTCGGATGAACCAGCACACCGTCAAGGCCTATGGCGACGAACTGAACCAGATCACGGCCGAGGTCGCCCGTATGGGCGGCCTGGCCGAGGCCCAGGTCGCGGACGCCATCGATTCCGTCGCTCGCCGCGACGTGGCCCTGGCCCGCGCGGTGATCGAGCGCGACGCCAAGCTGGACGCCTTCCACCGTGACATCGAACGCAAGGCCATCCGTCTGATCGCCCTGCGTCAGCCGGTCGCCTCGGACCTGCGCAAGACCCTGTCGGCGATGAAGCTGGCCATGGATCTGGAGCGCACCGGCGACTTGGCCAAGAACATCGCCAAGCGCGGCCTGGTGCTGGCCGAGGGCGAGCCGATGCAGGTGCTGACCCGCTCGATCGAGCGGATGGGCAAGCTGGTGTCCAACCGCCTGCGCGACGTGCTGGACGCCTACACCGCGTCTGAACTGGACCGCGCCATCTCGGTCTGGACCGCCGACGACGAGGTGGACGAGCATTACAACAGCCTGTTCCGCGAACTGCTGACCTACATGATGGGCGATGCGCGCACGATCGGCGCCTGCACCCACCTGCTGTTCATGGCCAAGAACCTGGAACGCATCGGCGACCACGCGACCAACATCGCCGAGACCATCCACTACGAGATAACGGGCGAGGAGCTGACGGGCGACCGTCCGCGCTTCGTGCCGCGTCCGGGCGACGATGCGCCCACCCCGACCCTTCCGGTCGTCTGACAGACTAGCGTAACGGAGAAACCGCCGTGCAGCCCTACATCCTGGTGATGGAAGACGAGGACGCCCTGGCGACCCTGCTTCAGTACAACCTCGAAAAGGAAGGCTATGAGGTGGCCGTGGCCGCCGATGGCGAAGAGGGGCTGGTCCAGGTCGACGAGCGGGTGCCCGATCTGGTCCTGCTGGACTGGATGCTGCCTAAGGTGTCGGGGATCGAGGTCTGCCGTCGCCTGCGCAGCCGGCCCGAGACGCGCAATCTGCCGATCATCATGCTGACCGCGCGCGGCGAGGAAACCGACCGCGTGCGCGGCCTGGACACCGGCGCCGACGACTATCTGACCAAGCCCTTCTCGATGGTCGAGCTGATCGCCCGCATGCGCGCGGTGCTGCGCCGCATCCGTCCGGGTCTGGCCGACGACCGCGTGACCCATGGCGACATCGTCATCGACCGCGTCGCCCACCGCGTGCGCCGCGCGGGACAGGAAGTGCACCTGGGCCCGACCGAGTTCCGCCTGCTGGACCATCTGATGCAGCATCCGGGCCGGGTGTTCAGCCGCGAACAGCTGCTGGACGCGGTGTGGGGCAGCGACGTTTATGTCGAGGCCCGCACGGTCGATGTGCACGTCGGGCGCCTGCGCAAAGCGCTGAACATCGAGGGCACGGTCAACCCGATCCGCACCGTCCGCTCGGCCGGCTATTCCCTGGACCTGGACGGACGCTGAACGAACCGCTTGCGGCGCGTTGCGGTCAGCCTAGAGTGACGACGGGGTTCAACTCCCCGTCGATGCGATCCGCGGCGCGACGTCCGTCTTTTCGGACGCGGTCAGCCCATAGACGGTAAGCATCTCCATTGGGTGCAAACGTGGTCCCGGCGCCGGTCGCAAGACAAGCCAGGGGCGGGTCATGCGGGCCTTGCGCCCCCGCCCGCTCATCGCGGCGCCGGGACCCATTTTCCGGGAACGCGCGTGAATGACCGACCTGATCTATCTTGCATTTGGCCTGATTGTTCTGTCCGGCGTGATTATGGTCGTGGGGTTTCAGACCTTCCGCATAAGCCCGTGGGAACACGGTGTTCTGTACATCGACGGCGGCTTTGATCGTCTTATGTCGCCCGGCCGGCATCGGGTGTGGCGCATGGGGCGTCGGCTGATGGTCAATCGCGTGTGGTCCGGGCCGACGTATTTCGGCGTGGGGCCGGTGGATGCGGTGACACGTGACGGCCTGCCGGTGCGGCTGTCGGCGACCATCATCTACCAGATCGTCGATGTGGAAGCGTCGTTGCCGCTGAATATCACCGGCGCCATCCAGTTGGCGGCGTCCCAGGCCCTTCTGGCCCTGGCGTCTCAGGAGCCGCTGGAAACCCTGCTGACTCGGCCCGAGGGTCTGGGCGAGCGTCTGAAGGCGGCGATGACCGGGATCGACCCGGCGCTGAGCATCAGCCAGGCGGAACTGGGGTCGGTCATCCTGCCGCCCGAGTTGCGAAAGATGACGACAGAGGTCGAGCGTGCGCGCCTGGAAGGTCTGGCCCAGCTGGAGCGGGCCCGGGGCGAACAGGCGGCGCTGCGATCGCTGGCCAACGCCGCCCGTATGCTGAAGGACAATCCCGAACTGATGAAGCTGCGGCTGCTGCAATCGGTCGGGGGCGCCAAGGGGGCGACCCTGGTCCTGGGCGAAGCCGCGCTGAACCCGGCTCAGGCCGCCGGTTCGACCTCGGCCGGGTCCAGTTCATAGACCTTCGAGCAGTATTCGCACGTCACGCGGATCTTGCCGTCGGCCTCGGTCATGTCGCCGCGATCTTCGGCGGCGAAGGCTTTCAGCGTCGAGACGATGCCGTCGGCCGAGCAGCGGCATTCGGCGCGCAAGGGACGGGCGTCCTCCAGCCGCACCCCGTCTTCATGGAACAGGCGGAACAACAGGGTCTGGGGCGTGATGGTGGGGTCCACCAGTTCGTCGTCGGCCAGGGTCTGGAACAGGGCGCGGCTGCGATCCCACGCCTCGACCGTTTCGCCGCGCGCATCGTCGGCGGCGATGACCTGGATCATGGCCCCGCCCGCGCGCCAGCTGTCGCCCGCGGCGTTGGACACGCGGCCGACCGCCAGATTCACCCGCGTCGGCACCTGTTCGGACTGTTCGAAATAGTGTTCGGCGCACAGGCTCAAGCTGTCGCCCTCGATCGGGGTCACGCCCTGGGTGCGCTCGAAATCGGCGCCGCGATCCAGGGTCATGATGAACACCCCCTTGCCGAGCAGGGCCTGGGCGCCGAGGCGGGCGCCGTCGGCCGACGCGGCGGCCACCTCGGCCTCGTCATAGCGGCAGAAGCCGCGCAGGGCGCCGGAGGTGTCATAGTCGGCCACGACATAGCGCACCGGCCCGTCGCCCTGGGCCTGGACGATCAGGCGACCCTCGAACTTCAGGCTGGACCCGACCAGGGCCGCCAGGGCGCAGGCTTCACCCAGCAGGCCCGCGACCGGCGCCGGATAGTCATGGGCGGACAGCACCTGATCCACCGCCGCGCCCAGCCGCACCAGACGGCCGCGCACGGGCCAGCCTTCGATCTGGAAGGCGGCGGCCAGGTCGTCGATAGGCGCGGCAGGCTGGGTCACGAAGGCTCCAAGGCATCGGGGAAAATCAGAGCGGCCTAGATAGGCGCCCGGCCGGTCCATGATAAGGGGCGGGGGCAGGGGTGTGCAAAGCGACGCCGGAACCGGCCCGCCGCCGCCCCGTTCGGATCGCACCACAAGAGGCCCAGGACGCACGACATGACCAAGGCGCGACTGAAACCCCTGGACCAGCAGGCCATCGTCATCACCGGCGCGACGTCGGGCATCGGCCTGGCCACGGCGCGGCGAGCGGCGCGGGCGGGCGCCTGTGTCTTCCTGATCGCGCGGGGCGAACAGGATCTGAAACGCCTGACCGAAGAACTGCAGGCCGAAGGCGCGCGCGCCGCCTACGCCGTCGCCGATGTGGCCGATCATGACGCCCTGGCCGAGGCGGCCCAGAAATGCATCCGGCTGTTCGGCGGCTTCGACACCTGGGTCAACAATGCGGGGGTGTCGATCTACGGGCCCATCCGCGAGACGACGCTGGAGGATCAGCGGCGGCTGTTCGAGACCAACTACTGGGGCGTGGTCAATGGTTCGCTGGTGGCGGTCGAACACCTGCGTGATCGGCCCGGCGGCGGGGCCATCGTCAATGTGGCCTCGATCCTGGCCGATGCGCCGATCCCGGTTCAGGGCGTCTATTCGGCGTCCAAACATGCGGTGAAGGGCTTCACCAACGCCCTGCGGATGGAGCTGATCCGCGAACAGGCGCCGGTGGCCCTCAGCCTGGTCAAGCCGGGCGCGGTGGACACGCCTTACAGCCGCCATGCGCGCAACCTGACCGGCTATGCGGTTCAGAACCCCCAGCCCGTCTATGCGACCCACGTCGTGGCCGACACCATCCTGTACTGCGCCAGCCACGCGATCCGCGAGATCACCGTGGGCGGCGGCGGGCGATTGGCGGCCACGCTGTATTCCGCGCTGCCGGCCGTCGCGGAACCTCTTTTCGCCCGGTTCGCTCCTTCGATGATGCGGGATCGCAATTCCGCCTATCAGCCGTTCGACGACGGGCTCTATGACCCGACCGAGGACGGCCTTGACGAAGAGGTTCACTATCCGATGGTTCGACAGTTCAGCGTTCTGGCCGAGGCCCGCAAACATCCCGGCGTCACCGTGGGCACGGTGGCCCTGATCGCCGTCGCGGCGGTGGCCGTGGCGCTTCTGAATCAACGCAGCGGCCCGACACGGTTCGAGCGGATTCGCGGGCGGTTCGACCCGCGCGGCTGGGTGGATGTCGATGATCTGCGCGGCCGGTTCGATGGTCTGACCGACAGCCTGCGTCAGGGTCTGAGCGACGCCGGCGACCGCGCCGCCGATTTCGGCGACGAGGCCCGCGACCGCTCCGAACGCTGGTGGCGCGATACGCGAAAATCTTCGCGCAAGGCGCTGAAGAAACACGGCAAGACGGCTCGGCGCTACGCCAGCGACGCAGGCGATTACGCCCGCGAGCACGCGCGTGAAGGCGGCGCCATCCTGGCCCTGGCCACCATCGCGGCGGCCATCGGCGCGGCGGCCATCGACGCCCGCCGGCCGGACAGCCGGCTGCGAAACTTTATCCGTCAATGATTGATCGCCCTTAAGGCGGTTGCTGCAACTGCGAAGGCGGGGCAGGCTGGTCGCATGACCGCCCGTCCCGTTTTCGTTTTCGACTTCGATTCCACCCTGGTGCGGATCGAGACGCTGGAGGCCCTGGCCGATCTGGCGCTGGCGGGCGCCGCCGAGGCGGAGACGGTGCGCGCCGAAATCGGCCGCCTGACCGATCAGGCGATGGCGGGCGACATCGACTTCGGCGTCGCCCTGCGTGCGCGGCTGGCGCGGTTGCCTCTGACCCGCGCCCATGTCGATGATCTGGCCGGGCGCATCCTGGATGAAGGCGCGCCGTCTGTGCGTCGCAACCGGCAATGGTTCCTGGACAACGCCGACCGGGTGGTGATCGTCTCGGGCGGCTTCCGCGAGATTATCGCCCCCATCGCCGAACGTCTGGGCGTCGCGCCGGATCGGGTGCTGTGCAACGACCTGCGCTATGACGCCGAAGGGCGGGTGACGGGCGTGGACGACGCCAATCCCCTGTCGCAGGCGGGCGGCAAGGCGGTGGCGATCCGCGGGCTGAACCTGACCGGTCCGGTGGTCATGGTCGGCGACGGCTGGACCGATGCGGAGGTCAGACAGGCGGGCGCCGCCGACCGTTTCTACGCCTTCACCGAGATCGCGCGCCGGGCGCCGGTCATGGCCGCCGCCGACGCCGTGGCGGCCTCCATCGACGAACTGCTGCACGCTGAGGGCGAGCAGGGGCGGTTCAGCTATCCGCGCAGCCGCATCCGCATGCTGCTGCTGGAGACCATTCACCCCGCCGCCGTGCAGAAGCTGGAAGAGGCGGGCTACACGGTCGAGACGGAGGCTGGCGCCCTGGACGAGGAAGCGCTGATCGAGCGGCTGAAGGGCGTGCATGTTCTGGGCGTGCGGTCCAAGACCCAGGTGTCGGCGCGGGTGCTGGCGTCTGCGGATCGGCTGATGGCGGTGGGCGCCTTCTGCATCGGCGTCAACCAGATCGATCTGACGGCGGCGGCGGGGCGCGGGGTGGCGGTGTTCAACGCCCCCTATTCCAACACCCGTTCGGTGGTCGAGCTGGCGGTCGGGCTGATGATCGCCCTGATGCGCGACGTGGCCGACAAGTCGGCGGCCATGCACCGGGGTGTCTGGAACAAGTCGGCGACCGGATCGCGCGAGTTGCGCGGCAAGACCCTGGGCCTGGTCGGCTATGGCGCCATCGGCGCGCAGCTGTCGGTGCTGGCCGAGGCGCTGGGCATGCGGGTGGTTTTCCACGACCTGACCGAGCGGCTGGCCCTGGGCAACGCCCGCCGGGCGCGGTCGCTGAACGCGCTTCTGGCCGAAAGCGACGTGGTCAGCCTGCATGTCGATGGCCGCACCGAGAACACCGCCCTGATCGGGGCGGCGGAGCTGGCGGTGATGAAGCCCGGCGCCCTGCTGCTGAACCTGTCGCGCGGCCACGTGGTGGATGTGGACGCCCTGGCCCAGGCGATCGACGCCGGCCGGCTGGGCGGGGCGGCGGTCGATGTCTTCCCCGAGGAGCCGCGCACCAACGCCGATCCGTTCGACAGCCCCCTGCGCGGGCGGCGCAATGTCATCCTGACCCCGCACATCGGCGGCTCGACCGAAGAGGCCCAGGAGGCCATCGCCGAGTTCGCGGCCGACCGGCTGCTGGCCTATCTGAACCGGGGTGACACCACCTTCTGCGTCAACCTGCCGAACGTGCAGCTGGCCGAGGTGACGGGCGGACATCGCATCCTGCACATCCACCGCAATCAGCCGGGCGTCCTGGCCGAGCTGAACCAGACCCTGACCGCCGCCGGGCTGAACATCCTGGGCCAGCATCTGAAGACGGACGAGCGCACCGGCTACGTCATCACCGACGTGGACCGCGACTATGATCCCGAGGCGCTGAAGGCTTTGAAATCCGTGGCGGGAACGCTGCGTTTCCGCCTGCTGCACTGAAAGCTGACGTAACGGCATCTTGCGTCTGCCGCAAAGCGGCGCACAGTGACCTCAATGGCCGCAATTCGTCGGCCTTCGGAGGAAACACATGTCTCGTCTTCTACGCTCGGCCGCTGCGGCCGCGCTGACCGTCGCCGCCGCCTGCGCGGTCGCCGGCTCGGCCAATGCTCAGACCTACAACAGACTGGTCGTCTTCGGCGACAGCCTCAGCGATAACGGCAACCTGTACGCCGCGACCGGCGGCGCCCAGCCGCCCGCGCCCTTCTACTGGCAGGGCCGGTTCGCCACCGGGCCGGTGTTCACCGAACTGTTGGGCTTCAACGCCGGGCGGATCACCGCCGGCGCCCCGGTCACGGGCAGCGTCAACCTGGCCTTCGGCGGGGCGCGGACCGACAGCTCCCTTTCGCCGTGGGGCATGCGCACCCAGCTGACCAACTATCTGGGCCTGGGCGGCAAGTTCGGCGCGGGTGATCTGGTCAGTGTTCTGGGCGGCGCCAACAACATCTTCCAGGCCCTGCCGACGGCGGGGGTTTCGGCCAATCCCGTCGGCGCCATCACGCCGGTTTCGACCGGGGCGGCGGCCGACATCAACTTCATCGTCAACAGCGTGGCGGGCGCCGGCGCCGGGACCATCCTGGTGACCAACCTGCCCAAGCTGTCGATCACGCCGCAGTTCCGCACCAGCCCGGCGGCCAGCCTGGCCGACTATGCGGTCACCACCTTCAACACCGCCCTGCAGACCGGGCTGGCGGCCACGGCCGCGGCGCGTCCGGGCAGCAACATCATCATGATGGACCTGTTCAAGATCGGGGACACCATCGCCGGCAATCCGGGGGCCTTCGGCTTCACCAATGTGACCGACGCCTGTTTCAACCAGACGGCCCTGACCCTGTGTTCGACGCCCAACACCTACTTCTATCTGGATGGGGTTCACCCGACGGCGGCCGGGCATGCGGTTCTGGCCACCCTGGCGATGGACTACCTCTATTACGGCGACCTGGGCGCCCAGACGGCGTTGCAGGGCGAAACGTCCTATCGCCATCGCGAAGACAGCCTGGACGCCGCCACCGAAGCCCTGTCCGACCGTCATGGCTGGGATGAAGGCACCCGCCTGACCATGAGCGGCCTGATCGATCAGACCAACACCGACACCCGGGGCGTGGTCGGCGAATCAGAGGCCACGGGCCACGGCGCCCGGGTGGCGCTGGAAACCGGCAACCAGAGCCTGCGGTTCGGCATGGCCGGCAATTGGCGCGACACGCGCGTCGAGGGCGGCGGTCAGAGCTTTGACCTGACCTCGGTCGGCTTTGACGTCTATGCCGGCTTCCGGTCGGGCGATGTGTTCGTCAACGCCGCCGCCGGCCTGTCCAGCGACGACTACAACGCCATCGAACGCATGACCCAGCTGGCGCCCATCGTTCATGAAGCGGCCACCCGCGGCTCGTCGAAAGGCGCGCGTCTGCAGGCCGGCATGTGGTGGGACATGGGCGGTCTGGCCCTGTCGCCCCGCGCGGCGGTGACCTGGGCCTCCAGCTCGGTCGATGGCTATTCCGAACAGGGCGTGGCGGCGGCCTATCAGTATGCCGATCGTCGCGTTTCCGGCGTCACCGCCGAGGTCAGCCTGCGGGCCGAAGGCCAGGCCGGATCGTGGGGCTTCTTCGCTGAGGGCGGCTATCGCGACAATCTGGACGACAACAGCCAGGCGGTGCGCGTCGGTATCGCCAACAACCCCGCCAGCGTTCTGTCGCGCGCGGTCGAAGATCCGTTCGGCGGTCAGTTCCTGGCCTCGGCCGGGGTGACCGGCGACATGGGGCCGATCAAGATGGAGATTGGCTATCGCGGCCGCTTTGGCGACCATGCCGACAGCCATATCGGCGGCGTGACCTTCCGTCTGCCGCTGTAATCGGATCAGAGGATCCATCGAAAGGGCGCGGTTTCGGCCGCGCCCTTTTTCGTGGGCGTTCCGGTCCTGCGGCGATCCGCCGCCCCACAGACCTTGCGACCGCCCCAAAGTCGCCCCATCCGGCGTTAGAACAGCCCGCTTCCGCGATCCGGCGCCTTTTGTGCGTCGCGCCTTTTCGGCCCGGATCGACCCCGCTCAGTCCGAGCCGAAGCCGGAGACGCCGCCGAATGCGACGCCTGTTGCCGTCCGCCCGAACCTTTCTGATCCACTCGGGTCAAGCCGCCGTCCAGATCACCGGCCTGGCGGGCCTGGCTGTCATGGCCATGGCTGCCGCGCCGCGCGATGTCGCGCCCCAGGCCGAAGCCGGCGCCGTTCCCGCGACCGCGCCGGTCCAGGCGGTGGCCGAGGCCGCCGGTCCGGTCATGCGGCAGCTGGTGTTCGAGGCGCCGGTCAAGGGTTACGCCGTCAACTCGGCCTTCGGCCTGCGCAAACTGGCCATCGAATCGCGCGCGCGGGCGCATGCCGGGGTGGACATCGCCGCCCCGATGGGCACGGGCGTCTTCGCCACGGCCGAGGGCGTGGTCCTGCGCACGGGCCATGACCCGGCCGGCTATGGCCGCTTCATCGAGATGCGCCATCCCAACGGGATGACCAGCCTGTACGGCCATCTCAGCCGCATCGACGTGCATACGGGCCAGACCGTCGTTCCGGGCGCCCGCATCGGCCTGGTCGGCTCCACAGGCTATTCGACCGGCCCGCACCTGCATTTCGAGGTGCGCCGCAACGGCCGCCCCCTGAACCCCGCCAAGGTGGTGGGCCGCACCTTCCAGGCGCCGGTCCAGATCCCGACGCGCCTGCCGTCCTGAACCCGGCGGACAATCGTCATGGCCGCTGCCGTTTCGTGTGGCGGGGCCGGGGCGGGGCTTGCTAGGCTGAAGCCGTAAGTCGATCTCGGAGGATGCATGACGACGGCCCTGACGCTGGATGCGGTCAGCAAACGCTATGGCGACTTCCAGGCCGTGTCGGACCTGAGTTTTCAGGTGCCCAAGGGCTCGATCTGCGGCTTTCTGGGGCCGAACGGCGCCGGCAAGACCTCGACCATCCGCATGATCCTGGGCCTGCAGCCGGCGACGTCCGGGCGCATCGACATTCTGGGGTCCGACGACGGGCGCCGCGTGCGCGACCGCATCGGCTTCCTTCCCGAAGAACGCGGCCTTTACAAGAAGATGACGCCGGTGGACGCCATCGCCTTCTTCGGTGGGCTGAAGGGCGTGCCGGCGGGCGAGGGGCGTCGTCGCGCCCGCGAACAGCTGAAGGCCCAGGGCCTGGGCGACGCCGCCAACAAGAAGATGAAGGAGCTGTCCAAGGGGATGGCCCAGAAGGTCCAACTGATCGCCTCGGTGATCCACCAGCCCGAATTCGTGATTCTGGACGAGCCGTTCTCGGGTCTGGACCCCATGAACCAGCAGGGGCTGGAACAGATGATCCGCGGCCTGGCCGCCGACGGCGCCACGGTGCTGTTTTCGACCCACGTCATGCAGCACGCCGAACGCCTGTGCGACAAGGTGGTGCTGCTGGCGCGCGGCCGTAAGGCGTTCGAGGGCACGGTGGACGAAGCGCGCTCCACCTCGCCGCGCGTGCTGGACCTGACCGGCGCCATCGACCCTCAGGCCGTCGCGGCCCTGCCCGGCGTGGCGGGGGTCGAGACCCTGGGCCGCGACGGCGACGCCGTGTCGCTGCGGGCGACCCTGGCGCGGGGCGCCGGCGGGCAGGATGCGCTGAAGGCCGCCTTCCTGGGCGGGCTGGACGTGCGGGGCTTCTCGCTGAAGGAGCCGACGCTGCACGACGCCTTCATCGCCCTGACCGGAGACAATCCCGACCAGGACCAGTCGATCGCGCGGGAGACGGGCCAATGAACCGCACCCTGTTGATCGCGCGGCGCGAATACGCCGCCTATGCCCGCACCGTCGGCTTCTGGCTGTCGCTTCTGGCCTTTCCGCTGTTCGCCGTGCTGGGTGGGGCCATCCCGGTTCTGATCCGTTCGTCCGAACCGGTTCGCGCCGTGGCCATCATCGAGGAAGACGGCGCCACCGGCCTGGCCGCCTCGGTTCGTGACGCCCTGAAGCGCGACGGCGACCGCCGCGCCGAACGCGCCCGTCAGGCCGCCGAGGCCGCCGCCAAGAGCACCGGCGCGCCGGCCGATGCGACCGCCGCCTCGGGCGCCATGGCGTCGCTGTCGCGCCAGCGCATCCGCCTGGTCGACACCCCAGCCGATATCGCCGCCGCCGCGCCGGGCCAGGCCCAGGACGACGCCGTGCGCCGCTGGCTGACCGATGAGACGCCCAAGGACCAGCGGCTGGACGCCGTGGTCTTCCTGGGCCGCAGCGAAGGCCTGCCCACGGCCCGCGTCTGGTCCGCCCGCGCCACCGACGACACGGTCGAGGACTTCGTCCGCGACGCCCTGAGGTCCGCCAACCGCAAGTCGGTGTTCGAGGGCGCCGGCATCGACCCGCAGGTGGTCGAGGCGACCGAGCGGTTCCGCCCCGACGTCACGGTCTTTTCGCCCAAGTCCGCCAGCGGCGGCCAGGTGTCGTTCCGTGACAAGCTGCCGGCCATCATCGGCCTGGCCTCGGGTTTCCTGCTGTGGTCGCTGATCCTGACCGGCGCCTCCATCCTGCTGAACAGCGTGATGGAGGAGAAGTCGAACAAGATCCTGGAGGTGCTGCTGTCCTCGGCCTCGGCCACCGAGATCCTGACCGGCAAGGTGCTGGGCGTCGCCATGCTGACCCTGACGGTGCTGGCCGGATGGGGGCTGATCGGGGCGGCGGGACTGTTGAACTTCGCTCCGGCCCAGGCGGCCGATGTCGGCGAAGTGCTGCTGCACGGCGGCATGCTGGGCTATTTCGCGGCCTTCATGGTCGGCGGCTATCTGATGTACGCGGTGCTGTTCGCGGCCATCGGCGCCTTCTGCGAGACGCCGCGCGACGCCCAGACGCTGATGGGGCCGATCATGATGGTTCTGGTCATCCCCATGCTGACCATGCAGATGGCCCTGATGACGCCGGACGCACCGGTCGTGCGCATCCTGTCGTGGATCCCGTTCTTCACGCCCTTCCTGATGATCGCGCGCATGCCGTCGGACCCACCGATGATCGAGGTGATCGGCGCCATGGCCGGCATGTTCGCCTTCGCCGTCGTCATGGTTCTGATCGCGGGTCGGGCCTTCCGCGCCGGCGCCCTGTCGGACGTGAAGTTGAGCTGGAAGACCTTCGCCGGGGCCGTGCGCCGGGGGGAATAGGGGCGGTCGAAGGACGCGGGTCGCAACCCGAAGCTTCACTTGACCGTTAGGGCGTGTTCAATGACCTCTATGCGCACCTTCCCCCTTCTGCTCATCGCCTGCGCCGCGTCGCTGTCGGCCTGCAACGCCGGACGGTCCGTCGCGGACGGCGCCACCAATTTCGGCCGTGGGTTCGGGGCGGCGGCCACGGCGCCGCTGGACGATCTGAACCTGCGGCGCGAGCATATTCCCACCGTCCTGTTGCAGGCCGAGGCCAGTCCCTACGACCTGCGCAACATGACCCGGTGCCGCCCCATCGCGGCCGAGGTGCGCCGCCTGGACGAGGCGCTGGGCCCGGACCTGGACGAACCGCCCAGCCCCGATGGCCGCCTGAACAGCGAACGCGCCGCGGACGCGGCCTCCAGCGCCGCGCTGAACGCCGTGCGCGACACCACCACCGACTTCATTCCGGGTCGCAGCTGGGTCCGCCGTCTGTCGGGGGCCGAGGCGCACAGCCGCCATGTCCAGTCGGCCATCCAGGCCGGACGGGTGCGCCGCGCCTTCCTGAAAGGCATCGGCATGCAACGCAACTGCGCCCCGCCGGCCGCCCCCGGCTGGTTCCAGCCCAGCCGCGCCCGCCGCTAGTTCGAAACGTGGCGGGCGTGGAAATCGCGTCGGAACGCCTCAAACCGCCCTTCGCTGATCGCCGCCCGCATGGCCGACGTCAGCGCCTGGAAGAAGGCGATGTTGTGCCAGCTCAGCAGCACCTTGCCCAAGATCTCGTCGGCCCGGATCAGGTGGTGCAGATAGGCGCGTGAATAATCCTGTGACGCCGGGCAGGGGACGGCGGGGTCCAGCGGGTCCTGATCCTCGGCGAAGCGGGCGTTCTTCAGATTGATCGGCCCGTCCCAGGTCCAGGCCTGGCCATGGCGCCCCGCGCGGGTCGGCAGGACGCAGTCGAACATGTCGACGCCGCGCCACACCGCCTCGACAAGATCGACCGGCTTTCCCACCCCCATCAGATAGCGCGGCCGCTCGGTCGGCAGCATGTCGGGGGCGTAGTCCAGAACCTCGCACATCGCCTGATGCCCCTCGCCGACCGCCAGCCCGCCGATGGCGTAGCCGTCGAAGCCGATCTCGCGCAGCCGGTCCGAGCTTTCCTGGCGCAGGTTCTGGAAGGTCGACCCCTGCTGGATGCCGAACAGGGCCTGCGTATCCCGCGCGCCGAAGGCGTTCTTGGACCGCAGGGCCCAGCGGGCGGACAACTCCATCCCCTCGCGCGCGCGCTTCTCTTCCGCCGGCCAGGCCACGCATTCATCCAGCTGCATGACGATGTCGGACCCCAGCCGGTCGGCCTGAATCTCGATCGACCGCTCCGGCGTCAGGACGTGTTTGGAGCCGTCGATATGGCTGGAGAAGGTCACCGCCTCCTCGGTCAGTTTGGAGATGCCCGACAGGCTCATGACCTGAAAACCGCCGCTGTCGGTCAGGATGGGCTTCTTCCAGCGCATGAATTCATGCAGGCCGCCCAGTCGCTGCATCCGCTCCGGGCCGGGGCGCAGCATCAGGTGATAGGTGTTGCCCAAAAGGATGTCGGCCCCCGTCTGGGCCACCTGATCCACCGTCAGGGCCTTGACCGTCGCGGCCGTGCCGACCGGCATGAAGGCCGGGGTGCGGATGTCGCCGCGCGAGGTCTTCAGCACGCCGGTGCGCGCCCGGCCGTCGGTGGCGGAAATGTCGAAGGGAAAGGGCATCAGGCGCTCAGTTTTTCCAGGGCGTCGGCGCGCAGAATATCCTTGGGCCGCCCGAAACGGCGCGCCATTTGCGCCTGTTCCGAAACCTGCGCGGTCGGCACGAACCGTTCGCCCACGGCGCGGTCCTGGCGGGTGTGGAAACGGACGGGCCGCCAGCCGTCGTCGGTCATCACCTCCAGACCGACCATGATCTCGATCGGCACAGGCGTGGTGTCGATGCGGGCCAACAGGGCCGAGCGGAACTGCACCTGGTCCTTCGGCGCGACGATCCGGCCGCCAAAGGCTTCGATCAGATCCTCGGCGACGTCGCGCGACGCCAGAACGTCGATGTCCGGCACGGGCCAGTCGGACAGGCCCGAGACGGCCATGGCGGCGCCGCCGAACACGATCCAGTCCTGACCCAGCTCCAGCGCCTCGGCCGTGGCGGCCAGCATCTCAAGACTCTGGATCAAGGGGCGGGGAAGGGCGGTCATGGTGCGGGTTTCCGAAACAGCAGGCTGCCGTCGCCATAGGAATAGAAGCGATACCCCGTGGCGACCGCGTGGGCATAGGCGGCCTTCATCGTCTCCAGCCCGCAGAAGGCGCTGACCAGCATGAACAGGGTCGACTTCGGCAGGTGGAAATTGGTCATCAGCACATCGGCCGCCCGGAACCGATAGCCGGGCGTGATGAAGATGGCCGTGTCGCCATGAAAGGCGCCGACCACGCCGTCCGGCCCTGTCGCGCTTTCCAGCAGGCGCAGGGAGGTGGTGCCGACACAGACGATGCGTCCCCCCGCGGCGCGCACGGCGTTGAGGGCGTCGGCGGTCGCTTGCGAGACTTCGCCCCATTCGCTGTGCATGCGGTGGTCGGCCGTGTCGTCGGCCTTGACCGGCAGGAAGGTGCCGGCCCCGACATGCAGGGTCACCGCATGGGTCGAGACGCCGCGCGCCCGGATCGCCTCTAGCAGGGCAGGGGTGAAATGCAGACCCGCCGTGGGCGCCGCCACCGAGCCGTCATGCTCGGCGAAGACGGTCTGATAGTCCGACCGGTCGCGGTCGTCCTCGGGCCGTTTGGCGGCGATATAGGGCGGCAGGGGCATGACCCCGACGTCGCGGATGGCGTCGTCCAGCATGGGGCCGGACAGGTCGAACCTCAGGGTGACCAGGCCATCCTCGCCCTTGGCTTCGACGGTGGCATGCAAGGCGCCTAGGAAACACGCGCCCCTCCCCCTCGAGGGGGGAGGGGTTGGGGTGGGGGTGTTGGCAGGCTGTGGGATTGGGTTCTGGGAAGACTCAGTCCCCGGCGCCCAATGTTCCGGCGCCGTGCCCACACCCCATCCCCCGACCCCTTCCCCCTCGAGGGGAAGGGGGGCGGAGAAGGTGATCCGGTCGCCCGGCTTGATCCGCTTGCCCGGCTTCATGAAGGCGGACCAGACGTCGGGCGTGTCGCGGTGGTGCAAGGTGGCCTCGACCGCGACGCTCAAGGTTTCGCCCTCCGGTCCCGGCCGCTGGCGCACCCCGGACAGGCGCGCCGGGATCACCCGCGTATCGTTGAACACCAGGGCGTCGCCGGGCCGCAGAAAGTCGGGCAGATCGCGGATGGTCCGGTCTTCCAGTGCGCCATCGCTGACGATCAGCAGGCGGGCGGAATCGCGCGGCTCGACCGGCCGCAGGGCGATGCGGTCCTCGGGCAGGTCGAAGTCGAAGTCGGCGGTGCGCATGGGAAGCGGCAAAGGCCATGCTAGATTGTGCTCGTCAATGGTCGAGAGCGTGCGGGGATGAAGCCGAAACAGGTGAGCGTGGGTTGGGCGATCCTCGTCGGGAGCCTTTGGGTCAATGGCTCATCTATTGTGGCGTTTCTCGTACCGCTAGCGGCGTTTGCGGCGCTGGCCAGCGTGTTCGCTCCAAGAAACATCTCCGGTGAAATCGTCATAGTGGCCATGGTCGGTATGCTAGTCACCGGGTTTGTCGCGGCATGGATGGTATGGGCCATCCTCGCGCCCCGCTGGCGGTTGTGGGCCTATCGACGGGTGGAAGATGTCCAAGCCTTGAAGGCTGAGGCTGTCGGAATGGGCTTGATCTGGCCGGATGGGCACTTCTTCGAGCGAACGGAATGGCGCAGCCCGGAACAGGCGAGGGAAATGGCGCGACTCGAACATGCATCCGCGCAGCACATGACCGCCCAGACTGTTTCGGCGTTACCTATTCAAGCGCCAACCCTGCTCGGCACTGCCGGCAAGGCCTTGTTTTACGGTCTGGCGTTCACTCCGCTCGTCATGCTGGCTCCTGCGGGCGCTCTCTCTTTCGTTGGCATCGAAGTGACAGGCAATCCGATCTACTGGGCAGCCGTGGCCTTGTTCCCGTTCATAGTGGCGGTGCTGATTTATCATCGCGCGCGAGTGGAGAACATTTCAGCCGACGAAGCTTTCGTCAGATTAATTCCAGACGCCATCCGGCGAAAGGACGAGGCGGAATAACGTCCGCTGTCGTTGACCCACGGCCTTCGAGGCTGCAAACCCCGCCGATGCTTCAGAACCTCGAACCCCTCGCGCGTGACGCCAAGTCATGGCCGTTTGAACAGGCCCGCAATCTTCTGGCCCATGTGCTGAAGAAGCGGCTGAGCGACGCCGAGCGGGATGCGGCCAAGCTGCTGATCGACGCGGGCAAGACGGATCAGGCGCTGGCGACCTTCGAGGCCCTGCAACGGCCGGTGATCCTGGAGACGGGATACGGGCCGTCGGGCCTGCCGCACATGGGCACCTTCGGCGAGGTGGCGCGCACGACCATGGTGCGCAACGCCTTCCGCGCCCTGACCGGCGACCACTGGCCCACGCGGCTGATCGCCTTTTCCGACGACATGGACGGCCTGCGGAAGGTTCCCGAGGGCGTGCCGAACCCGGATATGCTGGCCGAAGACCTGCATCTGCCCCTGACCCGGGTGCGCGATCCGTTCGGCACGCACGAGAGCTTCGGCGCCCACAACAACGCGCGGCTGCGGGCGTTCCTGGACGGGTTCGGCTTCGATTACGAGTTCATGAGTTCGACCGAGACCTATCGGTCGGGCCGGTTCGACGCGACCCTGCTGACCCTGCTGGAGCGGTATGAGGCGGTGATGGCCATCATGCTGCCGACCCTGGGCGAGGAGCGGCGCGCGACCTATTCGCCCTTCCTGCCGATCAGCCCCGTCACCGGCCATGTGCTGCAGGTGCCGACGCTGGAGCGGAACGTCGAGAAGGGGACCATCGTCTTCGACGACCCGGCGGGCGGCCGCACCGAGGTTCCGGTCACCGGCGGCCATGTGAAGCTGCAGTGGAAGCCCGACTGGGCCATGCGCTGGACCGCGCTGGACGTCGACTATGAGATGTCGGGCAAGGACCTGATCGAGAGTGTGCGTGAAAGCGGCAAGATCTGTCGCGCCCTGGGCGGGGTGGCGCCCGAAGGCTTCAACTACGAACTGTTCCTGGACATCGAAGGCAAGAAGATTTCCAAGTCCAAGGGCAACGGCCTGACCATGGACCAGTGGCTGCGCTACGGCACGCCCGAGAGCCTGTCCTGGTACATGTTCCAGTCGCCGAAATCGGCCAAGAGCCTGCATTTCAACGTCATTCCGCGCGCCATCGACGACTATCTGAGCTTCATCGACCAGTATGCGTCGCAGGAGCCGGCCAAGCAGATCGACAACGCCGTATGGTCCATCCATGCGGGCGCCCCGCCGGCGGTGGCGTCGCCGGTGTCGTTCGCCCTGCTGCTGAACCTGGTGGGGGTGGCCAACGCCTCGTCCAAGGACCAGCTGTGGGCCTATATGGCGCGCTATCTGCCCGAGGCGACGCCGCAATCAGAGCCGGTTCTGGACCAGCTGATGGATCGGGCGCTGAACTATTACGAGGACTTCGTGAAGCCCGCGAAGACCTATCGCGCCCCCACGGAGCAGGAGGCGACGGCCTTCCGCGACCTGGCCGGGCGCCTGCGCGCCCTGCCGGACGACACGACCGATGGCGAGGTGATTCAGAACGAAGTCTATGCGGTGGGCAAGGACCACGACTTCCAGCCCCTGCGCGCCTGGTTCGCGGCGCTGTACGAAGTGCTGCTGGGCGCCAGCCAGGGGCCGCGCTTCGGCTCGTTCGCCGCCATCTACGGCCTGCCGCAGACCATCGAACTGATCGAACGCGGTGCGGCGGGGGAACTGGCCTCGGCCTGAGACAATCCTCCCCATCGGGGGAGGTGGCGCGGCGCGGCTTCGCGCCGTGACGGAGGGGGCCGGATCAAGATGCGGTGCTCGAAGCGAGCCCCCTCCACCGCTATGCGGTCCCCCTCCCCCGGTGGGGGAGGATCGTCCACGCGGCGACAAACATGAACCGAAAACAACGGCGCGTTCAGGGGAGCCTTCAGGCGGGCTGAAGCATTCTGTCTTCATCGACCAACTCGATGACAGGAGAAGAGCCATGTCGAACCGTATGACCGCCGCCATCGCCGTCGCCGCCCTGATGGGCGGTCTGGCCCCTGCGGCCCTGCCGACCCTGGCCATGGCCCAGCAGGCCAATGGCGTGACCAACTGCGACGCCCCTGGGGGTCGCCAGCGCGCGGGCGCCGCCATCGGCGCCGTGCTGGGCGGCGTGGTCGGCTCGAACGTCGCGCGCAATGAACGCACCCTGGGCACGGTGGCCGGCGCCGCCGCCGGCGCCGCGGCCGGCAGCTATATCGGCTGTAACCAGCAGCGCGCCCGCGCCGCCAGCCAGTCGAACGACAACATGATCCAGGCGACGTCGAACCTGCGCATCCGCTCGGGTCCGGGCACCAACTACCGCCAGGTCGGCAGCCTGTCGGCCGGTCAGCCCGCCACGGCCATCGGCTCGCAACCCGGCTGGGTCCAGATCGCCGGCGGCGGCTGGGTCAGCGCCAACCATGTGCGCGCCTACTGATCCCAAGGGATCGGCAGGAAGGAAGGGGCCGCTCCGTTCTCGGGGCGGCTCTTTTTTTGTGCGCTAACGCTCGCCGCGCGGCGGCTCTCTGCTTGAGCGCATTGTTTGTGCGCTAACGCTCGCGCCACGGGCGCTCGCTGTTTGAGCGCATTTACTGACTGACCCACTGGATGCGCGCCATCCAGGCGATGTCGGCGCGGGCCAGGGTGCGGGGCGGATAGTCGGGATTGATCGAGGCCAGAACCACCTGGCGCGCGGTCAGGCTGGCGATCTCCTTGGCCAGGGTTTCGCCGGAGGTGGTGCGCACCACCACCCGGTCGCCGCGCCGGATGTCGGTGGCGGCGCGATCCACGATCACCTGATCGCCCGCGCGATACAGCGGCGCCATGGAGTCCCCGTTGATCCGCAGCGAGAACAGGGTGTCCGACAGGCGTGGCAACGCCGTCTGCTCCCAGCCTTCGCCGACGGGGAGGCCGGCGTCGTCGAAAAAGCCGTCCTGACCCGCCTGGGCCAGGCCCAGCAGGGGGATGACCGCGGGCGCGTCATCTTCGGCCAGGGCCGCGAACTGGGCCAGGGACGCGCCGGTGGCGGCCAGGACGGCAGTCAGGCTTTCGGTCGACGGCCAGCGGGGGCGCGGCGGATCGCCGGGGCCGAACCGCTTGGACGGATTGAAGGCGGTGGCGTCCAGCCCGGCACGGCGCGCCAGGGCCGAGGGGCTTAAACCCTCGCGGCGGGCCAGGTTGTCCAGGGCCTTCCACAGCTTGGCGTGCGACAGGGGCATGGCGGATCCGGCGAATCGGATCGCAAGCCTACATAGGAATAAACGCCTATTCCAGTCCGGCCGCGCGACGCTCCTGCCACGCCCAGAAGGTGCCGATGGCCAGGGCCAGAAGGATGCCGTAACTGGCGATGTTCAGCACCGTATAGAAGGAGGCGATGGGCGGTCTCAGGTCGATCATCGCCATGATGTGACTGGTCACGGCCAGAAGCTGTAATGCGCAGGCCCAGATGGGCCACGACCGCCGTGATCGCCACGCGAGGGCGCCCAGGATCACCAGCATGACGGTGTCCAGCGCGAACATGGCCCACTGCACGGCGTAAAGATCGCCATCGGTCTGGACCAGCAGAGAGGCGAACCAGCCCAGCAGATAGGCGCCCGCGCCGATGCGCTCGGGTTCGTCGCCCTTCAGGAAGGCGAACAGGCAGACAGCCACCGTGAAGACGGCGCCGATCTGAGCTGGCAGGGTGTCGAACAAGAAAATGCCCCCATGCCGGACGGACATGGGGGCCAAGATGCCTTGAATCGGGTCAATGCGAAATGACCAGATGCCTATCTAAACGCGAATTCACGCAACGCGGGTCAGATGGCCCTTGGGCGGGGTGCCGCCGATCGGGGTTTCCCAGTCGTCCGGCTTGTTGACCGGACCCACGGCGTAGACGCCCCAGCCCATGCGGCGGTGGTCTTTCTGCAGTTCGGCGTGGCAGGCCACGATGGCGTCGCGCGCGGTGCTGAGCGCCGCGATCGATTCCATGGCCTTGGCCTGCGAACCCGCGCCCGAAACCGGCGACAGTTGCAGAGCCGTGCGGGCGCCGATCATCGACTGGACCAGGGTGGTCGCCTGGGTGATGGCGGTGTCGATGGCCTTTTCGGTGGCGTGCAGGTCGCTGGCGACGCTGCCGATGACTTCAGACTTGTCCATGGAAGGCTTCCTATTCAGAACAGTGAACGAAGCCTTAACACGTCTCAGGGGAATTTGGTAGGGATTTGTTTACCTTACAGGCGTGCGCTCATCCTGTTGAAAATACGTGTTTTCAGGGCTGACGCCGCCCTTGCCGCGCGGCGGATCGTCGTCGGGTTTGTCGACTGGACCGATGGCCAGGGCGTCCAGTCCCAGTTTGCGCGCCAGGGCCGACAGGGTGTTGTGGGTCTGGACCAGATGGGATCGCGCCTCGGCCAGGGCCGAGATCGACGCCGCCGCGCCGTCGAACGCCTTCTGGCCCGTCACGGCCGACAGATAGGCCTGGGCGCGGGCGGCCGGCAGCATGGCCGCCAGGCCGGCGGTTTCCGCCAGGGCGGCGTCGATGGCGGCTTCGGCGGCGTAAAGACGGCTGGCCAGGGCCTGGCCGATATCCTGTCGCGTCATGAGGGGCATCTCCGAACGTGAACCAAGCGTCACCGTTGGAAGACAATCATGAGATGCGAGCATCAACAACCTTTAGTTGTCGTCCTGCAGCAGGAAATGGGCGGTCAGGCTGGCGATGGGGTCGTTTCTGTCGCCCTGCCAGGCTTCGGCGGTGACGTGGGCGACGCGACGGCCGGCCCGGCTGATGCGCGCCAGGGCGAAGGTGTCGCGCGGCCGGCCCGTGCGCAGATAGCAGACGGTCACATTGATCGGCTTGGGCAGGCGCAGGCGGGGGTAGGTGTCCGCCACCTGCACGATGGCCGTCATTTCCAGCAGGGCCGCGGTCGAGCCGCCATGCAGGGCCGGCAGCATGGGGTTGCCGATCAACTGGTCCGCAAAGGGCATGACGACCTGCACGCCTTCGTCGGTCTGGACCCCGTCCAGCCCCAGAAAACGGGCGTAGGGCAGGCGCTGCAACAGTTCGGACGGCCCGGTCATGCCGTTGTCCCGGCGGTCTTCTCGCCGCTGACCATATAGGCGGCCTGAGCGGCGGCGACGGGGTCGGAGGGGTCGTCCTCGAACGCCCAGGCCCGCACGAAGCCGATCGAGGAGGTCAGGCGGAAACAGCGCGCCTGGGCCATCAGGTCGCGCCCCGGCTGGGCCGCGCGCATGTAATCGACCCGCAGGTCCAGGGTGGCGATGGGGCGAAAGGCGTCCATGGCGACCCAGACCGCCAGCCCGCCGACATGATCCAGCAACGCCGTCACCAGGCCTCCGGCCAACACCCCCGTGTCGGGGTCGCCCACCAGATCGGCCCGATACGGCACGCGGATGCGCGGTGCGCCGTCATCGACCAGCCCCTCCCATGCGAAACCCAGGGCATGGGTGTGCGCGGCGCCGGACGCCAGCTGGGGCAGGATGGAGCGAAGGGAGGACTCGGTCATGGGCGACGCCGATCATGGCGGGGTCGCCGCCCGGCGTCGAGCCTCAGGCGGCGCTGCGTTTGCCGCGCGCGGGCGGGGCCTGCACCTCGTCCTCGGCGTCCTGGTTCATGGCGGCGTTCATGGCCATGCGCAGACGTTCGGGCTTGATCGGTTTTTCGACCACGGCGGCCATGCCGATGGACATGTAGCGCTTGGCGTCCTCGGGGTCGGCGTTGGCGGTCAGGGCGATGATGGGCGTGGCGGCTTCGGGGCCGGGCAGGGCGCGAATGGCCTGGGTGGCCTGAACCCCGTCCATGCGCGGCATCTTGATGTCCATCAGGATCAGGTCGAAGGCCCGCGCCTTGACCGCCTCCAGCGCCTCCAGCCCGTCTTCGGCCAGTTCCGAGGTGCAGCCGAACATTTCGCACAAAGCCTGGGCCACCACGCGGTTGGTGGCGTTGTCGTCGACGATCAGGATGTGCGGCTGCGATTGCAGGGCCAGGTCGGCCAAGTTCGAGATGTTCGATGCGGTTTCAGCCTGGACCACGGCGCGCGGCGCCGACAGGTCGATGGCGAAGGTCGAGCCGCGACCGGCGTTGTTCTCGGCCCAGATGCGGCCGCCCATCTGATTGACGATCTGGCGGCAGATCGACAGGCCCAGTCCGGCGCCTTCATGGGTGTCGGCATGCACGAACGGCTCGAAGATGTCGGCGTCCGGGTCCACGCCCGGCCCATCGTCGCGGACGCGGGCCTCCATGCGGATATGGCCGCCGTCGGCCCAGGCCTTCAGACTGGCCTCGACCACGCCGTTGCGGGCGAATTTCAGCGCATTGCCGATCAGGGTGTTGAACACCTGCTTCAGGCGGCCGCCGTCGATCTGGGCCGCCAGTTCGGTGTCGCCTTCGAACCCGACCAGCAGGGTCACGCCGTCCTGGGTCGCGCGCGGCGCCCATTCGGTCTGGACCTCGTCCATCACGGCGCGAAGCGGGGTCGGCGCGGGGTGCAGCTCCAGCTCGCCGGCCTCGGCGCGCGCCAGATCCAGCGCGTCCTGCAGGATGCGAAGCAGGGTGTCCGACGAATCCGCGATGGTCTGGACATGCGCCAGAGCGGCGCTGCTCAGCGGTTGCCGGCGCAACAGGTCGGCCACCGCCACCACGCCGTTCAGGGGCGTGCGCAGTTCGGCGCCGAGGATGTTCAGGAACTGGCTCTTGGCCTGGGCGGCGGCCTGGGCCTGGGCCTGGCTGTTGGCCAGGGCGCGGCTCTGTTCGGCCATGACCTTTTCGTCGGTCAGGCGCTGTTCGTGCATGGCCCGCAGGATGGCGACGCAGGAGCCGACGCCCAGATAACGCCCCTGTCGGGTGACGATGAAGCCGCGCACCAGGGCGCCGGTGTCGCTGCGCAACAGCACGTCGCAAACGGCCGAAACCTTGACGCCCGCCTCGACCACCGGCGGTTCGCGGTCCATCAGATGTTCGACGGTGCGGTGGGCGTACTGGGCGCGGCCCAGCTTGGACGCCATCTTCAGCAGGAAGGTGTCGCGCTCGACCAGGCCCACGGGGCGCTGATCCTGCACCACGGCCAGGGCCAGGAGGGAGGGGTCGCTTTCAAAGCGCGTCAAAACCTCGCTCGTCGGCGTATCGACGGCGATCGGATCGGTTCTTTGAGTCAACGCTTCGATGGTCGGCATACTGGCCGGAACTCCGATGGCACCGGTGGACAATGGCTGAGAACCGTTTGCGGAAGGGTTAAGCGCGCCAACAAATTCTCATTCGGAGAATTTCGGGGATTTGGCCCAAACAGGCCGATGGTGTAGAAGGCGCGCCCATCAATCACACACCCCGACCTGGATGCATGCGCGCGGCCCGTGGCCGACCGCAGATTCGTCATGAGCCAAACCCCTCCAGACAGCCTGATTTCGGCCCTCGTCCTGTTCTCGGGCGGGCAGGACAGCGCCACCTGCCTGGCCTGGGCGCTGGAACGATACGGGCGGGTCGAGACTGTCGGTTTCGACTATGGCCAGCGTCATGCGGTCGAGATGCAGGCCCGACAGACGGTGCGCGACGCCATGGCGCGCGTCCTGCCGCAATGGGCCGACCGGCTGGGGGCCGATCATGTGGTGGACCTGACCGGATACGGCCGCATCGCCGATAGCGCCCTGACGGCCGAACGGGCCATCGAAATGGACGCGCGCGGCCTGCCGACCACCTTCGTGCCCGGACGCAACCTGATCTTCCTGACGGCGGCGGCGGCCCTGGCGGACCGGCGGGGGCTGGAGGTTCTGGTCGGCGGCATGTGCGAGACCGACTATTCCGGCTATCCCGACTGTCGCAACGACACGATCCAGGCCATGAGCCGGGCGCTGAGCCTGGGCCTGGACAAGCCCGTGCCGATCGAGACGCCGCTGATGGCCCTGACCAAGCCCCAGACGTGGGCACTGGCGCACCGGATCGGCGGCGACGCCCTGGTCGAAATGATCGTGGAGGACAGCCACACCTGCTATCTGGGCGAACGCCGTGAACGCCACGCCTGGGGCTATGGCTGCAGCGTCTGCCCGGCCTGCGAGCTGCGCGCGGCGGGCTATGCCGAGTGGGTCGCCGCATGACCTATGCGGTGAAGGAGACCTTCCTGACCATTCAGGGCGAGGGCGGCCAGGCGGGGCGTCCGGCGGTCTTTCTGCGTTTTGCAGGCTGCAATCTGTGGAACGGGCTGGAGCGGGACCGGGCCACGGCCGTCTGCAATTTCTGCGACACCGATTTCGTCGGGACCGATGGCGACGGCGGCGGCAAATTCCGTTCGCCTGAGGCCCTGGCCGACCATGTCGCGGCGATGTGGCGGGGCGGGGACGGGGCGCCGAAGCTGGTGGTCTGCACCGGAGGCGAACCCCTGCTGCAACTGGACCCGCCCTTGATCGCGGCGCTGAAGGCGCGCGGTTTCGAGATCGCGGTCGAGACCAATGGCACGGTGGCGGCGCCGGAGGGGCTGGACTGGATCTGCGTCAGTCCCAAGGCCGATGCGCCGGTGGTCCAGACCACGGGCCAGGAGCTGAAGCTGGTCTTCCCCCAGGCCCTGGCGCGGCCCGAACGGTTCGCCGACCTGGCTTTCGAGCGGTTCTGGCTTCAGCCCATGGACGGCCCGGACCAGGCGGCCAATACGACGGCGGCCATCGACTATTGCCTGACCCATCCCCAGTGGCGCCTCAGCGTCCAGACCCACAAATACATCGGCGTGCGTTGATGCAGTTCGAGATCACCAAGGCGGCCACCTTCGACGCGGCCCACCATTTCCCCAACGAGCCGGAAGGCAGCATCTATCGCCGCCTGCACGGCCATTCCTTCATGGTCGAGGCGACGGTGCGCAGCGAGACTCTGGACGCCGACCACGGCTGGGTCGCCGACCTGGGCGCCCTGGACCGCGCGCTGAAGGCGGCGGCGGAGGAGCTGGATCACGGCCTGTTGAACGACAAGCCGGGGCTGGAGCTGCCCAGCCTGGAGAAGCTGTGCCTGTGGTTCGTCAATCGGCTGAAGCCGGAATGGCCGGGCCTGTGCCGCGTCACCGTGGGCCGGCCGACGATCCATGAACGGTGCACGGTGAGCCTGTGACAGCGGTTCGCGACTACCGTTCCGGCGAGGCGGAAGCGTTGAACCGGCTGTACGTCGCCTCGGTGCGGGGCCTGGGCGTGCGCCACTATTCGGCGGCGCAGGTCGAGGTCTGGGCCGGGCTGGCGCCGTCGAGCGAAAGACTGGACGCCCTGATGGCGGACGGGCGGACGCGTCTGGTCGCCGTGGACGGCGAGGATCGGCCGGTCGCATTCGCCGATCTGCAGACGGACGGCCTGATCCATTTCCTCTATTGCGCGCCGGAGGCGGCGGGGACGGGGGCGGCCGATGCTCTGTACGCGGCGTTGGAGGCGCGGGCGCGGGGGGCCGGCGTGCCGCGCCTGACGTCAGAGGCCAGCGAGGCCGCCGTGCGGTTTCTGAAAGCGCGCGGGTTCACCGTGCTGGAGCGGCGAGACTTCGAGGTCGAGGGCGTGGCCATCCACAACTACGCCGTGGAGAAGCGGCTTTAGCAGTCGCGGCCCTGGCGCTGCCGGCGTTCGCGGCGTTCCTGGCGGCGGCGTTCCTCGCGGGCCTCGCGTTCGCGTTTGAGGCGGGTTTCCTCGTCCGAGGTGGTGACGGCGTCGACGCCGGCGCCGACGACCGCGCCGGTGGCCTTCGCCGCCCCGCCGATGACGGCGCCCGTCGTGCCGACCGCGGCCCCGACCAGGCAGCCCTGCAGCATCAGACCGACGCCCAGCAGGATCGTCGCGGCGGGCAGGCGCGAAGTGAAACGGATCATGCGGGGTGTCTCCTGATCCGCACACCTAAGACGATGATGGTGAATGAAGCCTGAGCGGGCCGTCAGCCTTCCCGCGCCGCGCGGCGGGGCGGGATCAGCTTGCGCCGTTGCCGCGACAGGGCCAGGGCCCGTCCGTCGGCGCCCCAGCAGACGGCGTCGTCCACCGTCCAGCCCAGCCCCAGGTCCAGCATGCGGAACTCGAAGAAGGCCCAGCCGTCGGGCGACGTCTCGGGCGTCGGATCGGCCAGGATGTCGTAGCGGAGGTCCACCGTCGTCATCATCGGCGGCCGGCGGCTGGCCGTCCAGGCGGGGGGATAGAGGGCGTCCAGAAGATAGCAGAGGCGCAGCTCGTCCAGGGGGCGGCCATCGGCGATCCGCATCCATAACCGCTCGACCACCGGCCGGCCCTCATTGCCGCCCAGGATGTTGGGGCCGCCGTCGAACCGGAACTCGACATGTTGGGCGAAGCGGGGGGCCATGGGGCCGGCGATGGTGGCGGCGGGGTCCAGGCTGTCCAGGGGCGGGGGCGGGGCGCTGATCTGGGCGATGGTCGGGCCGTCGCCGTCGCCGCCGAAGGTGGCCGCGCCATTATGGGTCAGGCGGCCGTCCTGATGCGCCTGAACCGCCGCATAGGCCACCGAACGCCCGCCACGCAGCAGGCTGGGCCGGAATCTCACATCGTCGTCGAACCGCGCGGCCGACAGATATTGCACCGCCAGACTGCGCAAGGGGGCGGTCAGGCCCAGGCCCTGGCGCATGGCCTGGGCGCACAGGGCCGCCAGAAGGCCGCCGAACGGAAAGCCCGCCTCGGGCGGCTGGTGCTGCATGCCATTGGAGAAGTCGCCCGACAGATGGGCGATCAGGTCTTCGCCCTGGGGCTTCAGGGTCAGGGCGTCGGTGACGGGCGTGGTCATGGCGTGGACTTAAGGGGACAAAAGAGGGGGCGAAAGGCGTTGGCTTCCTTTCGCCCCCAGTTGAGGGATGCAGGAACGCTCCGGCCCATGCGGGAGGATTGTCCGTTGCAAAACGAGACTGACCTACTCCGTCGTTATTGGCAACCCACTTGCCAAAAGCCTGACGCGGGGTCACTTTCTGGGTATGGGCCGCACCGCAGACTATTCCCGACAAAGCTGTTCGATCGCCGCGACGCTGGAGGTGATCGGCGATCCGTGGACCCTGCTGGTCATCCGCGACGCCTTCCAGGGCGTGACCCGGTTCGAACAGTGGCAGGACCGTCTGGGCGTGGCGCGCAATGTGCTGGCTTCGCGGTTGAAGACGCTGGTGGCGCATGGGGTGCTGGAGCCGCGGCTGTATTCGGAACGCCCGCCGCGCAACGAATATGTGCTGACGGCCAAGGGCAAGGATCTGTCCGACGTGCTGCTGACCATGCACGGCTGGGGCTCGAAACACCTGTACGGAGAGATGGATTCCGGCGTCACCTTCCGGCACACGGCCTGCGGGGCCGAACTGACGCCCCGGCTGGCCTGTTCCTGCTGTGGCGAGGTGGTCAAGCGCCGCGATATCCAGATCGAATTCCACGCCGACCGCCCCACCGTGGCCGAGGTGCTGAAGGACGACGCGGCCTGACATGGCGCCCGTCACCCTGATCGGCAGCCCCGTCTCGCCCTATGTCCGCAAGGTTCTGGCCGCCTGCGCGATCAAGGGGGTGCAGGTGGCGGTCGACCCCATCACCCCCTTCATGGGCGACGACGGCTTTTCGCGCATCAGCCCCCTGCGGCGCATTCCGGTGTGGATCGAGGGCGATTTCGTCCTGAACGATTCCAGCGTCATCGTTCAGTATCTGGAAGAGACCCGGACCGGCCCGTCATTGTGGCCCGTCGATCCCAAGGACCGGGCGCGGGCGCGCTGGCTTGAGGAATACGGCGACACCCGCCTGTTCGACGTGCTAGGCTGGAAGCTGTTCTTCCAGATCGCGCTGAAGCCGCGCTTCTTTGGCGGCGAGACGGATCAGGCGGTCGTGGCCCATGCGCGCGACGTCGAACTGCCGGAAATCCTGGATTATCTGGAAAGCGTGTCGCCGGACGACGGCTTCCTGTTCGGGGATCAGCCTTGCGTGGCCGATTTCGCGGTGACGGCGGCCTGCATGAATCTGGACGCCATCCGGGTGTCGGTCGATCCGGCGTGCTGGCCGCGTTTCGCGGGCCTGATCGCGCGGGTGCAGGAGACGCCGCTGGGCGCCGTGAACCGTCTGGCGGGGGTGCTGATGAAGACGCCGATCGATCAGCACCGCGCGGCTCTGGCCGAGCACGGGCTGATCCCCGCCGCGACGACCCTGCTGGGGGCGCAGGTGCGGCGGGGACCGATGACCGCCAGCTAGTCGCCGGTCTTGCGGACGTAGCGGTTCAGGAAGGTCAGATAGGATTCCTGGGCCGTCACGCGGTTCTCGCGACGCAGGAAGCCGTGGCCTTCGTCGGGGAACAGCACATAGTCCACCGGCACATTGTTGGCCCGCACGGCGGCGACCAGTTCGTCGGATTCGACCTGCAGGACGCGCGGGTCGTTAGCGCCCTGAACCACCAGCAGCGGCCGGCGGATGTTGCCGGCGTGGAACAGGGGCGAGATACGGCGATGCCGCTCGGCGTCGGTGGCCGGATCGCCCATCTCGTCATACAGCGCATCCTTCTGCGCGCCCCACCACGGCGGGATGGATTCCAGCGTCCGCACCCAGTTGGTGACGCCGAAGATGTTGATCCCGGCCTCGAACGCCTCGGGGTGGAAGGTCAGGGCCGCCGCGGTGATGTAGCCGCCATACGATCCGCCCATGACCGCCACCTGATCGTCGGCCACCCAGTCCTGGGCCCGCAGCCAGTCGCCGCCCGCCACGATGTCGCGCAGGTCCGCCTCGCCATGGGCCTTGTCGTCCATGTGGAAGAAGGTCTTGCCATAGCCGGACGAGCCGCGGTTGTTCGCCGCCAGCACCGCATAGCCGTGGTTCACCAGATGCTGGATCGAGGCGGAATAGCCGCGACGGCTCTGGCCGCCCGGCCCGCCGTGCACCCAGACGACCGCCGGGGCCGGATTGGCCGCCGAGGCGCCCTTGGGTCGGTACAGGACCGCCGGCACCATCACCCCGCCTTCGCCTTCGTATCGCACGATGCTGGCCTCGACCAGGTCGGCTTCGCGGATCGCGGGGTTCAGGGCGGTGGTCAGCCGGCGCGCGCGGCCGTCCGACAGATCGGCCACGAAGATGTCCGACGGCGAGGTGTCCGAGGCCACGGTGAAGGCGATGCGGCTTTCATCGGGCGAGAACCGCACCGAACCGATATCGCCCGCGGGCAGGCCGGTCAGGCGCACCGGCTGGTTGGTGGTGGTGTCCAAGATGGTCAGTTGCGTCTGGGCGTCGGCGTTCAGGGCCGAAACGCGATAACGCCCCGACCGCGAATAGGAGACGTTCATCACGTCCCAGTCGGCCTGAATCAGTGGGGTCTTGTCGCCATCGGCCAGATCATAGCGCCAGGCCTGGTTGAACTCGCCATGTTCGTTGGTGGCCAGGATCAGGGCCTGGTTGTCGGGCGTGAAGCCATAGGCGTCATAGGCGATGTCGCCAGTGTGTTCGGTGATCAGGCGCGGCTCGCCCGGATTGGACAGATCCACCAGATAGACGTCGGCGTTGGCGCTGGTGACCGGCTTGGTCAGGGCCAGCCAGCGACCGTCGGACGACACGGCCGAAATGAACATGCCGGGATTGTCATAGATGCGCCGGCCTTCCAGCGTGGCGGTGTCATAGGCGTAAAGGTCGAACACGCGCGGATCGCGGGCGTTGGTCGTGATCCAGAGGGTCTGGTTGTCGGCGGACAGGCCGACATAGTTGGCCTTGACGTTGTCGCCCGGCGTCAGGTCGCGCAGGGTTCCGTCCGCCTCGCGCACATAGATGTGGGTCAGTTCGTTGCCGCCCTGGTCCGATCCCACGATGACGCGGCCGTCCGGCAGATAGGTGCCCGAAAACACGGCGTTGGTCGCCGAGGCCGTCAGAGCCCGGGCCGGAGATCCGTTGACCGGCAGGGCATAGACGTTGAACACCCCCGTCGCGTCCGAACTGACCAGGATGGCGTCGCCGTCCGGCGAAAAGGTCAAGCCGTTGGCGCCGCCCAGACCATAGCTGGTGGTCTCGAAGAACTGGGCGGCGGAATAGGTGCGGGCGGCCTCGGCCGCAGCTTCGGCCTGGACTGTCTGGGCGATGGCGGCCATCGGCGCGATGGCGGCGAGGCTTAGGGCCAGGGTGGACGTCAGGCAGGCGGCGTGGATTGAGCGCATGGCGGTTCCCCGATGTTCGACTGATGATGTCAGGAGGCGTCAGCAGAGCATTTCAGATGCGCCCTGTCGTCGGTTTTCTGGCGCCGGCGTCAGCCCACGCCGTGCCCCTTCAGAGCCAGCAGGGGGATGACGATGTCCTCTTCGTCGTCCAGGTGCCGGACCAGGGGCGGCAGGGCGGCGTCCAGAATATCGGCCAGACGCAGCCCGGCGTCGCGGGCGTCGGGCGATCCGGCGGCCACGGCCGCATGGAAGTCGCGGCCTTTCACGAACATCGCCTCCAGATGGGCGTGGACGGCGTCGTGGTCGCGGTCCAGCAGGTCGATGCCGTCGCAGATCCTCGGCTCCAGTTGCCGGAAGACGGGGAAATAGTGGCCGCTTTCGATCCGGTGGTGTCCGTCCAGATGCTGCAGAAACGCCTGCAGCGCCGGGATCAGGGCCTGATGCAGACCGCGCGGGTTGGATGGATCGGCGCGAAAGGCGTCCGTCAGGGCGGTCATGTGCGCGCCATGACTGCGAAACCCGGCGTGCATCTGCAGCCAGTGGGCGGCGGTCGGGTGCAGCGTCGGCTCGCCCCATCGTGCGCGCGGATACTGGTCGCGCAGATAAAGCCAGTCGGCGGGCAGGCCGACACGCGACGCCAGAGACAAGTGGTCAGGGTTCAGCCGATCAGACAACCGGCGTCGTGTCCCGGATGAAGCCCCCGCCCAGCAGACGCTCGGGATCGGCGGGGTCATAAAGGGCGCAGGCCTGGCCCGGCGCCACGCCTTCCTCTCCGACCTCGAACACCACCTGCACGGTGTCGCCGTCCAGCCGCAGCCGGGCGGGCGAGGGCGCGCGGGTCGATCGCACGCGCGCCAGCACGGGCGCGCCCGCCGCCGCCGCGTCGCCGATGGTGGCGGCGTCGCCCAGCCAGTTGGTTTCTTCCAGGCTCAGGGCGGCGGTCAGCAGGGCCTCGCGCGGCCCCACCACCACCTCGCGCCGGTCGGGGTCCAGACGGGTGACGAACAGCGGCTCGCCCACCGCCACGTTCAGCCCGCGCCTCTGGCCGATGGTATAGCCGGTGATGCCGGTGTGGTCGCCCAGTTCGCGCCCGTCCATATGCACGATCTTGCCCGGCGCCCGCCCTTGCGGCCGCAGCCGGTCGATCAGGGTGCGATAGTCGCCGGAGGGCACGAAACAGATATCCTGGCTGTCCGGCTTGGCGGCGATCTTCAGGCCCAGTTCGGCGGCGACGCCCCGCACCTGGGGCTTTTCCAGATCGGCCAGGGGGAAGCGCAGGAAATCCAGCTGCTGGGCCGTGGTGGCGAACAGGAAATAGGACTGGTCGCGGCTGTGGTCGATCGCCTTGCGCATCTGGCTGCGGCCATCGGCGCCCACGGCGCGGCGGACATAGTGGCCGGTGGCCATGGCTTCGGCCCCCAGGTCGCGCGCGACATCCAGCAGGTCGCGGAATTTGACCGTCTGGTTGCAGCGGATGCAGGGCACCGGCGTCTGGCCGCGCAGATAGCTATCGGCGAACTGGTCGATCACCGCGTCGCGGAACCGGCTTTCGTAATCCAGCACATAGTGAGGAATGCCCAGGGTTTCGGCCGCCAGGCGGGCGTCGTGAATGTCCTGACCCGCGCAGCAGGCGCCCTTCTTCTTCAGCGCCGCACCATGGTCATAGAGCTGCAGCGTCACGCCGACGACGTCGTATCCCGCCTTGTGCAGCAGGGCCGCCACCACGGTGGAGTCCACCCCGCCCGACATGGCCGCCACCACGCGCGATCCGACCGGCAGGCCGACCGCCGCGCGCGCGGATGCGATCGCCGCATCCATGTCGCCTTGGGCGCTCATGGGGGCGATGGTCGGGATAGGGCAGGACGGCTCGATCTGCGTCATCGCCGCCATTTAGTGCGAAACCGGCGCGATTTCGAGGCCGGGCGCCGCGGAAACGGCGACGGCCGCCCCCGTTGCCGGAGGCGGCCGCCAAAAGAAGACCCCGGGAGGGAGGGGGTCTTTAGTTCCGGTAGCTCTGGATCCGCGTCGTGCGCAGACCCTGCATGCCCCATTTGTCGATCGCCTTCTGCCAGGCCAGGAATTCCTCGGTCGTCAGGCGATAGCGCGCCAGAGCGTCCTCGAGGCTCAGCAGACCGCCGCGCACGGCGGCGACAACCTCGGCCTTGCGCCGAATGACCCACCGGTCCGTATTGGCCGGAGGCAGGTCGTTGAGGGTCAGCGGGATTCCCGTCGGTCCGACCACGTATTGTTCGCCTTTGCTGTTCAGGCGTCGCTCTTGCAGCATGGGCTTAAGCCTCATTCACCACCACCATTGAGTTGTGAATGTACCCAGCCGCCGCTAAGGGCCGTTTAAGCGTCGTGGTGAAGGAAGGAATAATATTCCTACCTCTGAGCAACGCCCTGTTCGGACTGTTGAAGCGACGATTCATTATGACTAACGATCGGTTACTTTAAGATCAGCGTTTGATGCTGATCAGTTCGGCCAGCATTTCGTCGGCGGTCGTGATGATCTTGGACGAGGCGGAATAGGCCCGCTGGGTGGTGATCAGGCCGGTGAACTCGGTCGACAGATCGACGGTCGAGGCTTCCAGCTGCGAGGCGCCGATAAGGCCGGCGCCGCCCGTTCCGGGGGTCTTCAGATTGAAGGTGCCCGACCCCTGGCTGACGCGGAAGGCGTTGCCCGAAACCTCGGTCAGGCTGTCGGGGCTGGGGAAGGTGGCCAGGGCGACCTGGGCGATGCGGCGGGTGACGCCGTTGTCGAAGATGGCGGTGACGAAGCCCTTTTCGTCGATCTTGACCTCCGACAGGTTCCCGAAGGTGGTGCCGTTGGTCATGGTCGCCTGAACGACCGAGGCGCTGTCGTACTGGGTCAGGCCGCCGGCCGCGGCGGTCAGGTCGAAACTGATGGCCTGGTCGTCGATGCCCAGGCCCGCGGCCCAGTTGAAGGCGTTCGCGCCGGGCGCCGCGCCGTCAGAGGCGCCGAACGTCAGCGTCGCATTGGCCGGATCGGCGAACAGGGCGTCGGCGCCCAGGGCGGTCATGGCGGCGACGTCCAGACGGCCGTCCTGGGTGAAGGCGACCAGGCCGGTCTTCAGCTGGCCGTTGCTCAGGCCGGCGCCGGTGACGACGTCGCCCGCCGGCACGGCGCGGATTTCGGCGTACCACTGGTTCGGCACGTCGCTCTTCAGGAACGACAGGGCCAGGGTGCGCTGGCCGCCCTTGGAATCCGACACCGGCACCGTGACCTCGAAGTCGGGCTTCACGCCGGCGCCGGTTTCGGGATCCCACATGGCCATGGAGTTGGCGACCGGATCATAGGCGTTGGCGCCGGGGGGCGTCGCGCCGGCGTCGATCGCCTCGGCCGAGACGGTCTGGCTGGACTTCAGGTTGGCGTTCAGCTGGATGCGGGTGGTCGCCTCCGCCGTGCCGCCGACCGAGCCGACGTTGATGGTGCGCAGGCGCGACATGTCCGACGGATCGGTGTTGATGTCGCCATTGGCGTCCACCGGCCAGCCCTGCAGATACAGGCCCGCCGTATTCTTCAGATAGCCCAGGTTATCGACGCGGAAGGCGCCGGCGCGGGTGAACAGGCGCGCATCGTTGGGCGTCAGGTTCTCGGCCTTCTCGGTGACTACGAAGAAGCCCTGGCCGGCGATGCCCAGGTCGGTGGTCGAATTGGTGCGCTGAAGCTGGCCTTCCTGGCTGGTGAAATGCCGCGCAGAGGCCAGCACCCCGCCCGCCGAATAGCCGGCGCCCTGGCTCTGGCTGTTGACGATGGTCTGGAACTCGCCCTGGCTGCGCTTGTAGCCGATGGTGTTCACGTTCGCGATGTTCTGCGAGATGGCGGCCAGGGCCGCCGAGTTCGCGGTCAGGCCGGAAACGCCGGCCAGAAGGGCGCTGTTGATGCTCATGGTCTCGAACTCCTAGGACAGCAGTTTCAGGGGGTTCAGCGCCGAGGCGATCGAGGCCATCAGGCTCTCGTCCTCGCCGTCGTCTTCGGCGCCGGGTGTGGGGGTTTCGGTATCCTGCCCGCCGAAGGCGCTGGATTCGTCCAGGGCGATCAGCTGGCTCAGCGGCACGATCGAGCCGCCGATGGTGGCGTAGGGCTGGCCGTCATACAGCTCGACCCCGGTGATGCGGCCGCGGACCAGAACCTGAGAATCCACGACACCGCCGGCGCCGGTCTTGGCCGTGACCTTCAGCGTATAGACGCCGCCGTCGTCCATCTGGCCGCCGCCGGTGGTCTTGCCGTCCCAGACGAAGTCGTGCGTGCCTTCGGTCTTGGCCGGCGCATCGCCCGACCAGACCACGCGGCCGGAACTGTCCAGCACCTGCAGCTGGGCCGAGGCGGCGTCGGACGCCAGCTCGTAGCTCCAGCGCGCCTGGCCGTCCTGCAGCCGGGTGGCGGACCAGGCGGCGGTGGCCGTCTTGCCGATATAGGCCGAGGCGCCGGTCAGGCCATTGCCCTGTTGCGCGGCCAAGAGGCTGGTCAGCAAGTCGTTGGTCAGCAGTTGCTGTTCGACGCCGGCCATCTGGGTCAGCTGGGCGGTGAACTGGTTGGAATCCACCGGCGACAGGGGGTCCTGGTTCTTCAACTGCGCCGTCAGCAGCGACAGGAAGGTCTCGAAATTCGAGGCCATCATCGTCTTGCCGTTGTTGATGCGGTTGACCGATTGGCCTGTGGTTACGGCGTCGACCATCGGTCAGACCCTCATGTCGACGCGGTCGGGCGTCAGGTTCAGATTGATCCAGCGGGCGGGCGTTGCGGCGGCGGACTGATCCGCCGTGTCGCCCAGGCGGCGTCCGCCGGCGAAGGCGGCGTCGCGGCCCCAGCGGCGGTCGGCACCCTCATCGAAGGCGCCGCCCGAAAAGGCCCCGCCCTCGCGCTCGGCGAAGTCCAGGGCGTCGTCGGCCAGTTGAAAGCCGGCCTCCATCAACTGACGGCGCAGTTCGTCGGCCCGGCCGCGCAGGTCGGCGGCGGCGGCCGGGTTGTCGAAGGCCAGACGCGCGGCCAGGCGGCCCTCGGCGTCGATGTCCAGGCTGACGTCCACCCGGCCCAGGTCGTCAGGCGTCAGAACCATGTCGAACCGGGTCTGGCGCCCTTCCAGGCGGCGCAGAACCTGGGCGGCGATCATGGCCGTGGTCTCGACCGTGGCGCGCGACAGGCTGGACGCCGTGGCCGCCGCATGGGGCGTGGCCGCGCCCTGGGGCGAAGGGGGCGCCGTCGGTGCGGCGTCGGCCGATGTCGCCGCTCCCGGCTCCACGGCCGTGCGGGCGGCAGCCTCGGTCCCCTGCGCCGCCGTCGCCGTCGCAGGCGGGGGGACGGGCCGTTCGGCGGTTTTCGACGCTGGATCGGCGGGTGCGGCGGCGCCAGGCGTGCTGTTCGGCCGGGTTTCGGCCGGCGCTTCGGTGATCGCGGCCTTGTCGGACAAGGCCGTACGAGATGCGGCGGCGTTCGACGGCGCCTCGGCCCGGTCGCGACGTTCGGACGCGGCGTCACGGGACGCAGGATCACGGGGCGCCGGGACGGGCGTCTCGGCGGCGTCTTCTGTGGTGGCGGCGACGGGCGCAGAGTCAGCCTCGGCCCCCGCCGTTGCATCCGCCGTCGCGGCGTCATCGAGGGGCGCAGCCGGAGCCGGCGTCTCGGCGGCCGGGGTCGTCGGTGACGGGGCGGCCTGCATTTCGGTCGGCGCGGGCGCCGCCGGGGCGACCGGTGCGGGGATCGAGGGCGCAGGCGCGATCTGAGGGTCGGCGGCCGCAACCGGCGGCGCGGGGTCCGGCGGCGTCTGGGTCTGCGTCTTGTCGGCGGCGCCTGCGTCTTCGATCGCCTCGGCGGTCGCGACAGGGGCTGTGACGACGTCCGGGGTCTCAGCTTCGGCCACAAGGGCGTCAGCCGCCACGCCCGTCCCCGACTCCGCGCTCGTATTTTCGGACACCTGATGCAGGGCGGCCTGCGCCATCAGGGCGCGCCGCTCCAGCCGCGACGGGGCGGTCTGGGCCGGCGGTGTCTGAGGCTGGGCTTCGGCGTCGTCGCGGCTCCAGGCCTGAACCGCCCCGGCGAATTCGCCAGGCGTCACCTCGCCCGTCGCCGGGTTGGGCGACGCCGCGGCGCCCATGGCGGGCGCGATCGGGGACAGGATGGACGAAGCGGACATGCGGAGGCAGGCGGCTCTGACAGATCGGACGGGCGGCGCCTGCTGCGCCTGGGAACATTCGGATCGTCCATGGCAAGGGCCGGGCCAGTTGCGCCAATCGTCGCCAAGTCAATGAAATTGCGAATGTAAGTTCGATGGCGCCGACCTTGGCCTGAAGGGCGTCACGGTCGTTTCTTGCCGCCCTGAAGGGCCAGACTTGCCCGGTCGCGGCGCAGCAATGGCCGCATCCCGCAACTGGCCCAAGGTTTGCGCGCCATCCCGGTCATGGATGTGACGTCACACATGATGTGCTTTGATTTCAAAGCCTTCGCTCTGCGGCCGGATCGGTCCGCCGGGCAAGAACTGCGCGTCGGCGGGCAGGGCCTGCCGGGCGCCGACGTCTGCATGACGACCGGAGGACGCCCATGTCGCTGACGTCCATCATGAACATCGCCAACAGCGGCCTTCAGACCGCCCAGACGCAGCTGCGCATCGTTTCGGACAATGTCTCGAACGTGAATACGCCCGGCTATGTCCGCAAGATCGGCGATCAGGTCACGCAGCTGAACCAGGGCCTGGGCGCGGGCGTGGAGGTGGCGCGCATCCGCCTGGCCACCGACCGGTTCCTGCAGGCCGCCAGCCTGAACGCCTCCAGCGAGGCCGGGCGCCAGGGCGTGCGCTATGAACTGTATGACCGCATCCAGTCCCTGTTCGGGGACCCGGGCGGCGACAGCAGCTTCTTCGCCCAGATCGACGATCTGTTCTCGGCCTTCGCCGGCGCATCGGAAGACCCGGTTTCGTCGCCGCGCCGGCAGGAGGCCCTGTTCCGCGTCCAGGCGATGTTCGACGAATCCATCCGCATCAGCGGTCAGATCCAGGCCGCGCGCGAGGATGCGGACGGCCGGATCCAGAGCGCGGTCGAAAAGGCCAACGGCCTGTTGCAGCAGATCGAAAGCCTGAACGTCGAGATCGCGCGGGCCACCGTGGTCAACGGCGACGCCTCGGGCGCAGAGACGGCCCAGGCCGCGCTGGTCGCCCAACTGTCCGAACTGATGGATGTGCGCATTAGCCAGCGTTCGGTCGGCGGGGTGTCGATCCGCACCGGCGCGGGCGTGCTGCTGGCCGGCGATGGTCATGCGACGCTGGAATACAATCGCGCCGGCACGGTCACCTCGGAAACCAGCTTCAACGAGATCTGGGTCACCGAGCCGCGCGGGCAAAAGCGGCCCCTGCTGGACAGCCTGACCTCGGGCGAGATCAAGGGCCTGGTCGAACTGCGCGACGTCGATGCGCCCCAGGCGGCCGAGCGCCTGGCCGAGCTGATGACCAATGTGGCGGACCAGCTGAACCGCGCCCACAACGCCAACACCTCGGTGCCGGCGCCCTCGGTGCTGAACGGCCGCAATGTGGGTCAATCGCTGGAAAGCGCCCTGGCCGACTTCACCGGCACGACCAATATCGCCGTGGTCAACAGCGCCGGGGTGATCCAGTCGCGGGCCGAGATCATCTTCTCGACCGGGGGCATGACGATCAACGGCGTGTCGGCGACCCCGGCCACCTTCCTGACGGTGCTGAACGCGCAACTGCCCGGCGCCACCGCCAGCTTCGCCAACGGCGTGCTGAAGATCGAGACGGGCACGACCGACGGCCTGTCCATCGCCGACAGCGCGACCAACCCCAGCGACAAGGCCGGGCGCGGCTTCTCGCATTATTTCGGTCTGAACGACCTGATCGTGACCGATCGCCCGGCGCTGTATGACATCGGCCTGACGCCGGCGTCGCCGCACGGCTTCACGGCGGGCGAGACGGTGTCCTTCCGCTTCACGGGCGAGACGGGGGCCAAGCTGCGGGACATCACTGTGGCGGCGCCGGCGGGGGGCACGATCAACCACCTGCTGACGGCGCTGAACAATCCGACGACCGGCGTGGGGCGGTTCGGCAGTTTCGCCCTGGATCCCGCCACCGGGGTGCTGAAATTCACCGCCTCGGGCTCGCCCGCGCCCCAGCTCAGCGTGCTGGAGGATCGCACCACCCAGGTTCCATCCGGCGTGTCCATGACCGAGATGTTCGGCATCGGCGGCGGGGTACGCGCCAGCCGCGCCGATGGCTTCAGCCTGCGATCCGACATCCGGGCGGCGCCGTCGAAGATGGCGCTGGCGCAACTGAACCTGTCGGCGGCGACCGGAACGGCGGCCCTGTCTGCCGGGGACGGACGCGGCGCGCTTCTGCTGGCGGATGCGGGGCAGAAGACGGCGAAATTCCTGGCGGCCGGCGGGTCCAGCGGCGGGGCCATCTCGGTCTCGCGCTACGCCTCCGAACTGGCGGGCGACATCGGCGGCAAGGCGACCGTGGCCAAGAACCGGGCCGAAGGCGCCGCCGCCCTGTTCAGCGAGGCCCACAGCCGCCAGGTGGCGCACGAGGGCGTCAACCTGAACGAAGAACTGGTGCTGATGACCACCTATCAGCAGGCCTTCAACGCCTCGGCCCGTCTGATCCAGGCGGCCCGCGACATGTACGACACCCTGTTGGGGATGGTGTGATGACCCGCGTTTCGACCTTTGGAAACTATGAGGCGACCCTGGCCAATCTCATGTTCGCCGAAAATCGCGCGAACGAGGCCCTGAAGCGGGTGTCGACCCAGAAGAACGCCACCAGCCTGGTCGGCTTCGGCCGCCAGTCCGAGACCCTGACCGCGCTGAAATCGACCCAGAGCCGCATCCAGGGCTTCATGGACACGGCCAAGGCGACGGGCGAGCGGCTGGCGGCCCAGGACCTGTCGCTGAACCGCGTGGCCGACGGGACCGCCGACACGCGCCAGGCCATCGCCGACGCCCTGGCCGCCGGGCGGCTGGACGGGCTGATGCTGGAGCTGCAGGGCCAGTTCCAGGTGGTGCAGGATGGGCTGAACGGCCGGCACCAGGGGCGGTATCTGTTCGCCGGCGGCAATGTCGAGACCATCCCGGTCCAGGCCATGACCCTGGCCGAACTGTCGGCCGCGCCGTCGGTGGCCGCGACCTTCAGCAACGATACGCTGAAACAGAGTTCGCGCGTCAATGAAGCGATGACGCTGGAGACAGGCTATCTGGCCGATGAGGTCGGCAGCGAGGTCTTCCAGATCTTCCGCGAGTTGCAGGACTGGCACCAGACGACGCCGCTGACCGGCGCGCCCAGCGACGCCACGCGCGACTTCCTGACCGATATTCTGAAGCGGTTGGATACGGCGCGCGAGAACGTCACCGACATGACCGCGCGCAACGGCTCGATGCAGAACCGGGTCGAAGCCGTCATCGCCAGCCAGACCGAACAGAAGACGGCCCTGGATGAGATGCTGGCGGACAAGACCGACGCCGACATGGCCCGCGCCATCACTGATCTTCAGCTGTCGCAGATCGCCATCCAGGTTTCGGCCCAGGTGGTGAACCAGCTGCAACAGGCCTCGCTGCTCAACTTCCTGCGCTGACGCCGGAATTTTCCCAAACGGCCACGCTGGACGCCTTATCCGTTTAAGAACATAACGGGAACATGGCGCAATTGGATTTGAGACGGAAGCTGGCCATCCTGGCGGATGCGGCGAAATATGACGCCTCGTGCGCGTCGTCGGGGGCGGCCCAGCGCAACTCGATGGGCGGGCGCGGCGTCGGCTCGACCGAGGGCATGGGCATCTGCCACGCCTATACGCCCGACGGGCGGTGCGTCAGCCTGTTGAAGGTGCTGCTGACCAATTTCTGCGTCTACGACTGCGCCTATTGCATCAACCGGGCCTCGTCGAACGTCGAGCGGGCGCGGTTCAGCGTGCAGGAGGTCGTGGACCTGACGCTGAACTTCTATCGGCGCAACTATATCGAGGGGCTGTTCCTGTCGTCGGGCATCATCCGCTCGGGCGACTATACGATGGAGCAGATGGTGCGGGTGGCGCGCGCCCTGCGCGAAGATCACGACTTTCGCGGCTATATCCATCTGAAGCTGATCCCCGAAGCTGACCCGGCGTTGGTGGAGCAGGCGGGCCTGTACGCCGACCGCCTGTCGGCTAATATCGAACTGCCGCGTGACGAGGCGCTGGAGCGGCTGGCGCCCCAGAAGAACCCCGCCGTGATCCGCAAGGCCATGGGGCAGGTGCGGCTGAAGGTCGAGGCGGCGCGTCCCGCGAAGACGGATCGCGCCAGGCCGCCCCGGTTCGCGCCGGGCGGTCAGTCGACCCAGCTGATCGTGGGCGCGGACGGGGCGCCGGACACCGAAATCCTGGGTCGCAGCGCTTCCCTGTACGGCGGATACGGCCTTCGCCGGGTCTATTATTCCGCCTTCAGCCCCATCCCCGACGCCTCGGCCGCCCTGCCGCCGACGCGGCCGCCGCTGTTGCGCGAGCATCGGCTGTATCAGGCCGACTGGCTGATGCGGTTCTATGGCTTCTCGGCGCCCGAGATCGGCGAGGCGACGACCGGCGGCATGCTGGATCTGGCGGTCGATCCCAAACTGGCCTGGGCGCTGAACCGGCGCGAACTGTTTCCGGTGGACGTCAACCGCGCCGACCGCGAAACCCTGCTGCGCGTGCCGGGCCTGGGGGTGAAGTCGGTGGACCGCATCGTCTCGGTGCGCCGCTATCGCACCCTGCGGCTGGAGGACGTGGCGCGGCTGACGCGGTCGGTGGACAAGGTGCGGCCCTTCATCACCGCCCTGGACTGGACGCCCGGCGGCCTGACCGATGCGGCGGACCTGCACGCCCGGCTGGCGCCGTCTCGGGCGCCGGAGCAGCTGAGCCTATTCTGATGACCGTCGTCCATCTGGCGCATGAGACGGACTTCGACGGCTGGCGCGCCGGGGCGCGGTCGTTGCGCGCGGCCGGGGTGGGGCCGGACCGGGCGCGGTTCGTAACGCGAGGTGACCAGAATAACGGCTGCTTCGATTTTTCCTCGTCCGCTCATCCCCGCGAAAGCGGGGATCCAGTGAGAGCCCAAGGTGCGCTGGCGGGATTGAGGTCAGTCGATCTTGATCGACAGTCATCGCCCGAAGAACTGGGTCCCCGCTTTCGCGGGGATGAGCGGAAAGGGGACGTTGTTGTTCCGGCCGCCTTCATCGACCTGGCGCGTGAGGTGACGCTGCACCGGTCGGAAGACCGGTTCGACCTGCTGTATCGCCTGTTGTGGCGGCTGAGGGATGAGCCGGATCTGATGCGCGTCGTCTCCGACCGCGACGTGGCCCAGGCGATGGAGCGGCGGCGCAACGTCCACCGCGCCGCCCACAAGATGAAGGCCTTCGTCCGTTTTCGCCGGGTCGAGGACGCCGGGGCGGAACGCTGGGTCGCCTGGTTCCAGCCGGCGCATCGGGTGCTGGAGACCACCGCCCCCTTCTTCGCCCGACGGTTCACGACCATGGACTGGACAATTCTGACGCCGGACGGGCGGACGATGTGGGATGGCGCGCGCCTGAGCTTCGGCCCGCCCGCCACCCGCGACGAGGCGCCGGCCGAGGATGAAGTCGAGGATTTCTGGAAGACCTACTACGCCTCGACCTTCAATCCGGCGCGGCTGAAGACGCGGACCATGCAGGGTGAAATGCCCAAGCGGTACTGGGCCGACCTGCCCGAGGCGGCGCTGATCCCGCAACTGATCGCCCAGGCGTCCGACCGGACCGACGCCATGGTCGCGGCGACGGCGCCCGAACCGAACCGAAGATTGAGCAGGGCGGTGGCCCGCCACACGCCGACGCCCGCCGCGCCGGTGGAGACTGCGCCCGATACGCTGGAGGCCGTGGACCGGGCGGTCCAGGCCTGCCGCCGCTGTCCCCTGTGGCGCAATGCGACGCAAGGGGTGTGCGGGGCGGGGGCCAGGCAGGCGGAGCTGATGATCGTGGGTGAACAGCCAGGCGATCAGGAGGATCTGGTGGGCCGCCCCTTCGTCGGTCCGGCGGGACAGGTGCTGGATCGGGCGTTGGGCGCCGCCGAGATCGCGCGTGATCGCGCCTGGCTGACCAATGCCGTCAAACATTTCAAGCATGAGCCGCGGGGCAAACGCCGCCTGCACCGCACGCCCGATGCGCAGGAGGTGGCGGCCTGCCGCCCCTGGCTGGATGCAGAGCGCGCCATCGTGCGGCCCCAGGTGATCCTGGCCTTGGGCGCCACGGCGGGCCACGCCGTCCTGGGGCGCAAGCCGGCGGTGATGAAGGAGCGGGGCCGGCCGATGGTTCAGGCCGATGGTTCGGTGGTGCTGTTGACCGTGCACCCCGCCTTCCTGCTGCGCCTGCCGGACGAAGAGGCGAAGCGGCGCGAAAAGCATCTGTTCCTGGCCGATCTGCGCGCGGCGCGGTCGCTGCTGTGACCTGAAAGCCAGTTTACGATGCGAACCAAACACCCAGGCGTCGCGTTCAGCACTTCATGCAGGCTTGGCCATAGGCGCCGGACGCGGCTGGGCTATTGTAGGGGATGATGCAGACGGCCGATTTCGACATCGCCGAGCGTGACGACGGCGGCGCAAGCCTGCGCCTGACCGGCGACTGGACCACGGCCGGCATGGACCGGCGGGCCCAGCGGCTGGATCGCGCCCTGGCGGGACGGCGCATCACCGGCATCGACCTGACCGATATGGGGCGGTTCGACACCTCCGGCGCCCTGGCGTTGTTTCTGGCCGGGGGCAGGGACGGCCTGCCCGCCGACGCCTGGGCCGCCCGGCCCGAGGCAGGGCGACTGTACGCCATGGTCGAGACGCTGGAGCGCGAAAGCGGAACCCCGCCGCGACGTTCCGACGCCTTCACCCGCGCCTTCGCCAAGGTGGGGCGGGGCGTCTATGACATCATCGGCGAGATGATGCTGTCGCTGGCCTTCCTGGGCCGGCTGATCGTGGCGACGGGCTCGGCGCTGAAGCATCCCGGCCGAATCCGCTGGCCCGCCTGGTTCAGCCAGGCCGAACGTGCGGGGCTGGACGCCATCCCCATCATCGCCACGACTAACTTCTTCATCGGCGCCGTCATCGCCTTCCTGGGGGCCAATCTGCTGACCCAGTTCGGGGCGGGGGTGTTCACGGTGCAGCTGGTGGCCGTGTCGGTGCTGCGGGAGTTCGCGGTGGTCATCACCTCGGTTCTGCTGGCGGGGCGGTCGGCCAGTTCGTTCGCCGCCGAGATCGGTTCGATGCGCATGAACCAGGAAGTCGACGCCATGCAGGTGATGGGGGTCAATCCGTTCCAGGCCCTGGTCATCCCGCGCCTGGCGGCCATGCTGGTGATGCTGCCGCTATTGACCTTCGTGGGCATACTGTCCGGTCTGCTGGGCGGCATGCTGGTGACGTGGAGCGAGCTGAACTACGGCCCGTCCTTCTTCATCCAGCGGGTGATCGAAGATCCCAAGATGGACGTCCACCTGCTGGTCGGCATGCTGAAGGCGCCGGTCTTCGCCATCGTGGTGGCGGCCATCGGCTGTCGTCAGGGCCTGGCCGTGGCCGGGGACGTCGAAAGCCTGGGCAGCCGGGTGACGGCGGCGGTGGTCCAGGCGATCTTCGCCATTATCTTCCTGGACGCCGTCTTCGCCATGATCTTCCTGGAGCTGAACCTGTGAGCGCGGCGCCAGAGACCTTGCCTGAAAATCTGATCGAGGTGCGTGGCTTGTTGAGCCAGTTCGGCGACCGCGTGATCCATCAGGACCTGGACCTGGACGTCCAGCGCGGAGAGGTTCTGGGCGTCGTCGGCGGCTCGGGCACCGGCAAGACGGTGCTGTTGAACTCCATCATCGGCCTGAAGGAGCCCGAGGGCGGGACCATCCGCGTCTTCGGCCACGACCGCGCCGACCTGACCAAGGACCAGGCCGCCGATATCGAACGCCGAACAGGCGTGCTGTTCCAGCAGGGGGCGCTGTTCTCGTCTCTGACGGTGCTGGAGAATGTGGCCTCGCCCCTGGTGGAGCACACGTCCTTGCCGCGCGACATGATCCGCGAGCTGGCCGAGATGAAGATCGCCATGGTCGGGCTGAAGCCGGAATCCCACTATCTGAAGCCGGCCGAACTGTCGGGCGGGATGCGCAAGCGGGTGGGTCTGGCCCGCGCCCTGGCGCTGGACCCCGAACTGCTGTTCCTGGACGAACCGACCGCCGGCCTGGACCCCATCGGCGCGGCGGCCTTCGACGATCTGATCCGTCAGCTGGCCGACGACCTGGGCCTGACCGTCTTCATGATCACCCACGATCTCGATAGCCTGTACGCCATCTGCGACAAGGTGGCGGTTCTGGCCGACAGACAGGTGATCGCCAAGGCGACGGTTCGGGAACTGGAACGCTCGGACCACCCTTGGATTCAGGAATACTTCCTTGGCCCGCGTGGCCGCGCCGCGACCAAGGCGGCCTAAGGACACGACGATGGAAAGAGACGCCCATTACGCCGCCGTCGGCATCGCCACCGTCGCCCTTCTGGCGGCGCTGGCCGTGTTCAGCATCTGGCTGGCCCGGCTTCAGTTCAACAACGACTTCGACGTCTATGACATCGTCTTCTACGGCCCCGTGCGCGGCCTGTCGGAAGGCGGCGAGGTGCATTTCAACGGCATCCGCGTGGGCGAGGTCACCGACCTGAACCTGGACCCGAACAAGGGTGATCGCGTCATCGCGCGGGTGCGGCTGGACGCCAAGACGCCGGTGCGGGTCACCTCGCGCGCCCAGCTGGAGCCGCAGGGCATCACCGGTCTGAACTATATCCAGATCACCGCCGGCGCGCCCGAAAGCGCCCTGTTGAAGACCCAGTATCCCGAAAACGTCGTGCCGGTGATCCAGAGCCAGCCGTCGCCCATCGCCGAATTGCTCAGCGGATCGGGGACGGTGCTGGCCCAGACGGTCGACGCCCTGAACCGCATCAACCGGGTGCTGAGCGACGACAATATCCGCAGCTTCTCCACCAGCCTGAAGAACGTCGAGGCCATCACCACCGAGTTCGAGGCCCGCAAGGGCATGCTGGAACAGCTGGAACAGGCCCTGACCCGCGCCAACTCGGCCGTGGCCGAATATGAGCGCCTGGGCGCCAGCGCACGCCAACTGGTCGAGGGCGACGGCCGTCGCGCCATCGCCAACATCAACAAGGCCGCCGAAGACGCCCAGCAGGCGGTGGCCACGATCAACCGCATGACCGGCAGCCTGGAAGGCCCCGTCGGCGATTTCGCCGGCACGGGGCTGCCCCAGCTTCAGAACGCCATCCAGGGCCTGGAAGGCGCGACCCGGTCGCTGGAAGGCCTGATCGACGAGGTGCGGTCCAGCCCGCGCGACTTCATCGGCCGTGCGCCGGTGCGTGAAATGGAGGTCCAGCCGTGAACCGTTCCGTGGCCATCAAGACGGCTGTCCGCCTGGGCGCCATTGTCGCCGGCGCCCTGGCGCTGACGGGGTGTGCGCTGCTGTCGACGCCCGATCCGGTCCAGACCTATCGCTTCGGCGGCCAGCCGATGGCGACGGCCGAGCCGGCGGCCGCCGCGCCCATCGCCGTCACCCTGCGCCGGGTCGAGTTCCCGCAGGCGACCGAGGGCGACCGCATCCTGGGCGTCACCGGCGTCGAGACCGCCTATATCGCCGGCGCGCGCTGGATATCGGATGCGCGCGATCTCTATACCGAAAGCCTGGAGGGCGCCTTCGCGGCCCAGTCGTCGCGGGTGCGGCTGACGGGCTTCCGCGAGGCGGCGCCGGCGACGCACAGCCTGGCCCTGGACGTGCGCGCGTTCGAGGCCCGTTATTCGGCGCCGGGCGCGGCGCCCACGGTGGTGGTGTCGGTGCGGGCGCGCCTGTTGTCCGCGCCCCGTCGCGAAGTGGCGGCCGAACGGGCTTTCACGGTCGAGCAACCCGCCACGGCCAATCGCGTCGGCGCCATCGTCCAGGCCTTCGACATCGCCGTGCGCGACCTGAACACCCAGGTTGTCGCCTGGACCGACGCCTCGGTGCGCTGAACGCCGACCCGCCGGCGCGGGTTGAGGGCCGCTTTATCCTGATCAATCTTACCGCTAAAACCTTTCAGGTTGGCGGCCGAATGATTCCGTTCGCGGCGCAATGACGCCTGGCGTTCGTCGTCCATGGGGGAGGTTCTGCATGGTCCGTTTCATGGCGTCGGCGGTCGCCTGTCTGGGTCTGTTGGCCCCGGCGCTGGCCTGGTCCCAGGAGATGTCCCCCGCCCTGCGGTTTCGTCAGGTTCGGGCCGCCGGCATCGCCGCGGCGCAGGCCGACGATCTGAGCACCGCCGCCGCACGACTGGCGGAAGCCGACGCCATCGTGCCCAACCATCCGGGTCTGATCGGCCTGAGGGCGCGTATCGCGGCGGCTGACGGCAAGCCGCAGGACGCCCTGGAGCAGTGGCGTCGTTACGCCGATCTGGGCCTTACCGCCGATCCGACCCGCGACCCGCTGAACGCCGGCATGATCGCCCTGCCGGAATGGTCGACGGTGGCCCAGCGGCTGGCGGCCAATCGGGCGCCGGTGGGCGCCCTGACCCCCGTGGCGACGCTGGATCAACCCCTGGCGATCGAGAATGTCGTGCGCGACGCCGCGCGCGACCGGCTTCTGGTGTCGGCCATCGCCGGACGCACCATTCTGCAGATCGACGCCCAGGGCGCCGCATCGCCGTGGCTGTCGGCCGATGCGCCGGTCGCGGGCGTTCTGGGGCTGGCGTTGGATGCCGAGCGCGGCCTGCTGTGGGCGGCGTCGGCCGGTCTGGGGGCCGCCACGCCGGATGCCGCCGATCCGTTGCGCGGGCAGACGGAACTGCTGAAGATCGACCTGGCCGATGGTCGCCTTCTGGCCCGCTATCGTCCCCCCGCCGCCGCTCGGCGCAGCCTGGGCGACGTGGCGGTCGGGCCGGATGGAACAGTCTATGTGTCCGATTCCCTGGCGGGCGACATCTGGCGGCTGCGTCCCGGCGCAGAGGCGCTGGAAATACTGATCCCGACCGGCGTCTTCGGTTCGCCACAGGGCCTGGCGCTCAGCGCCGATGGCGAGGGTCTGATCGTCGCCGACTACGGCTCGGGCCTGCACCGCATCGATCTGTCGACCTGGCAGGCGACCATGATGCCGGCGCCGCCTCATGTGTCGCTGATCGGGATGGATGCGGTTCTGCGGCGGGGGGACCGCCTGATCGTGGTGCAGAACGGCACGGCCCCCAAGCGCGTGCTGGAACTGACGCTTTCGTCGGACCAGACGGCCGTGACCGGCGCGCGCGTTCTGGGGGCCAATCTGGACGCCATGACCGATCCGGCGGGCGGTTCACTGGATGGCGCGGACCTGTTGTTCGTCTCGGTCAGCCAACTGGGCGCCTATGACGATGACGGCGGCCTTCCCAACGGTTCGCCGCCCGCGGCGCAGATCGCACGCCTGCCGCTGGATTGACGCCGCAGCGTTCCGTCGATCCCGTCTGATGTCATGAAAGGCCGATGGTGGGTGATGTAGGGTCACCTTTGTCAAGTCTATGAGCGCAGGAAAAACAATAACATAGCTGTTCACGCGCGCAATATTTTGCACAAGTTTTGCACAAGTTTTTGTGCAAGGCCTGCTTCTGGCGATTGCCGGCACATCCGCATGAGCCGTCTGTCAAGATTTGCCATAGTATGAACTGGTCCAACATCTTGGCAGCAACCGCCGCGCTTGAGTCATTGCGGCCGTTCGGAGCATCCGCTTCAGGCGCGAAACGCCAGCATCGCCCGGTCTGGCCGGGTCGAACCTGCGACGTGAGAAGCGCTTGCTCTCAGGCCTGCACTGAAGCCCCTCAGATGTATCGCGCGTAGTCCGAACTGACCTTTTCGCTAGTCACATACTTGAGTACTTCGCCGACCGCGCGCGCCGCCCGGATCGGGATTGGCAGCTTCTGATTCATCTGGGTAGAGTTCCAGTTGATCTTCGTCAGCGCCAGCACTTCGGCGGCGATCTGGGCGATTGTGCTGTCGCTGCCAGAATGAGGGCACAATAGCAGCGGCCGGGGATCGTACGTGCCCGGATAGGTACCGTAATAGGGAATGCTGCCATTGGTGTAGAGCAGTCCCTTTCCGTCGAGTTCCACAAAGGTCCCCCGCATTACGGGGTAGTTGCCATCTCTGAGCACCTTCACTGAGTACGACTCTTGAACCCAGACCAGGTCGCGCAGTTCGGCACCCGTCTCGTCCAGAGCTTCGAAAATGCCTTGAGCTTCCTCCTCCCGAAACTGGGAGGTCTTCAAGACAATCACTCGGGCCGGATAGTGCTTGTGGTGATTTCTGTAAGCGGCGAGTGCATCTGCGATCAGTTGGCGAGCGTCGTCTTGCGCCATGTAGGGGTGGCGGCCCCGGCTTTCCGTCTGCGCACGCTTGCCCTTGAGGATAAAGCCGCGGCCGCGTTCGTCGAACATCTGGGCCGCGCTGGTGAACAACTGTTGGCCGCCTCGGTCCCGGTAGAAGCTAACGCCAATGTAGCAGGCGGCGAACTCGCCATCTTGGGGCATTTTCCGCCAAGGAATGCGGCCGGTGCCCTTGTAATAGAGGGTAGTGAGCAGGTTCCAGGTGCGACTTGCGCGATCCTGGATCTTCCGCGCGCTGCTCTCCTTGATCTTGCGGGGGATTGTCGCGCCTTCATCGAAGACGTCCTCCCAGACGATCTGAACCGGGAAGGTCAGGTCCATCGCCTTGGCCTTCAGCATACCGCGGAAGTCAGGGGCGTCGGAACCGCCGCTGTCTTCCTTCTCGGTCGTGCCGCCTCCATCGACCTTAGCGTTCCAGACCCGTTCGATGAGGCCAATCGGAAGAGCGACGATCGCCACATCCGGCCGATGACTGCCCTCATCCAAGGTCCGGAGCTCCTGGACGATTTCATCGACCGCCATCTCCACGGCCCGGTCGTGGCGGACTTCCTTTCGGATCTTGTCGATTCGCGACTGGGAGAGGGCTGCGGTCGCGCTCTCAGCGATCTCGAACTTGCACCTGAACGGGTTCTGGTTGCCGAGGCCCGGAAAGTCGGGATGCAAGTTCGGGTGTTTCTCCCCCTTGCCGGCGAACCCTGCGGCGGCCTCGGCGAAAAACTGCCGGGCATCCTCGACAGTCTTTGCGCTCCCGACAACCGCGATCTTGACGACGTCCCCCACCGGAGTCTGAAGCGGTCCGGCCTCGAACAGACCTAGGCGTGGGTCAGGGTGGTGATGTTTGTCGCCGAACTCCAAGTGGGGCTCGTCAAAAATCTTGGTCTCGAACTTCATCCGAACAGCCGCTCCTGCGGGTCATCCTCCTCAGCCGCGCCCTTCTTCGGGGCAGTCCAGGCATCCTCCGGCACCCGCGTAGGAAGGGCGACTGTCGGCGGTTCGCCGAAAACAAGCCGTGGCTCGCCGGGTTCTTCGTTGAAGAGACTGCGTTCAACCCGGTCATTCTGGCTCAAGAACCGATGCCACATGACGACCTGACCCCGCAGAGACGCGCTGTTGTCGAGGCGTTTCTTCCCCGCCAGCAGAGCCGCGGGATAGGGGTGGGGGGCGAAGCCGTTGCTGGTGAAGAAGTAGGTCGGATTCACGACTAGGTACCATTGGTCGAAGAGGCGCTCGAAGCGCGGCACGAACGCGTGGTGACGGACAAAGGCGACCTTGTCCTTGTCGGCCTTGGCCACGGCCACATTGACCACCTCCGCCGCCGCCTTCTTCTTTGACGCGTCGTAGAAGAAGGTGCGCGGTGTGTTGGGCGCCGGGGCGCGGAAATAGAAGAGTTTGCGTTCCTTGTTCCACGCGAGGTCAGCGCGGACCTGGTGATCCAAAGCCGCCCGCAGCAGGAAGGCAAAGTTGTTCTGCTCGTCGCGATCCTCGTGAAAAGCTAGCAGGTTAGTCTCGATCGCATCGACCTGGTCCAAGTCGACGATGTGGCGGCAGACGGTCTCGCGCGGATCGGCAAACGACCAGAAGGTTCCGCCCTTGACCGCCCAGTCGAACCGCGCCGGTTCCTCCGCGTCCAAGAGGATCGCCGCCGCGCGTTTGGCCGTATAGGGCGTCGATGCGACATACATCTCCGTCGGTAGGGTCAGCGGAAGGATGTTGACCAAAGCCTCTTCGCCGCCGCCAAGCGGAGGGACGTAGTAGCCGAAGCCGGCCTTGGGCACGGTGAGCGCGGCCAGGCGGTCGATCGCTTCAGCTTCGAGGCGATCCTGATGTTTATCGAAACGCAGACGTCGTTCTTCCTGGAGCGGATCGCCGACCGCCTTCCAATAGAAGCTCTCGTCGGACCGCCGGTAGAGGACTATGACCACGGGCAGATTTGAACCTCGCCAGTAGGCGAGATCCTCAGGCCGAAGCAAATAGGTAAAGCTGGTCTCGTCTTCCGTCGCGTACCGCGACGACTCGGTGGCCTTCACCTGCACGGCAATCATGCGGGCGAGAGGCCTACCGCTGTCCATGACTTCGGCGATGCCATCAACGCCCGCCTCCAGTCGCGAGCGGGTGTCGAATTGAAATCCCATCGTCAGGAAGCGCAGACGGACCGCAGCTTCGCCGATTTCTCCCAGTAGTTGGTTCGACGTGATGGTCTTCGACATCGCGGTGGCCCAGAACGATTCATGAACATGAATAGCTTGATTTCAAAGCTCTGGCGAGTCTTGGCGATCACGGATCAGCTTCATGCTCGGATCTGTCGACGCCGGGCCGCCTTCGACCTAAGGTGGCGAAAACTAAAAAGATGATCCGCTTAAGTTGGGGGGGACGTGGCGAACATCAAAACGTGGTGCGACGTGGCAACCAGCGCGGTCGGCGCTCACGCACTGCATCAGATCACGGTAAAGCCCGGGCAGGTGGATAACGGCGTCGATCTCGTCGCCGAGGCGCTGCCTGAACACTATGTTGCCGCCCATCATCTCGCACGCGTGCTGCGTCGACAGGGGAAGCCCCAAGCTGCTGCTCTCGTGGAAGAACGGCTACCGACCACCAAGCAGATTCGGTCAGGCGATCTGGGCGAGATCCTCGGCGTCGCGTACGTCAACGAGCTCACCGATTATGAGATCGGGGTTTTTCGCCTGCAGTGGAAAGATCACCGCAACATGGCGATGCGGGGCGACGACCTGATCGGTATTGCAGAGGGTGACGACGGCCGCGCCTACTTCCTGAAAGGTGAGGCCAAGAGTGCGGCGAACATAGCTGCGGCGACCATCACGGCCGCGCGCGCCGCGTTGGCGGGTGCGGAGGAACGGCCAACCCCGCACGCCCTGCTGTTTCTGTCCGAGAAGTATCTGTCCGCGGGCCGCGAAGAAATCTGCGACCTGATCGATGAAGCCACGCTCGACCGGACGATCGATCTTGATCAAGTCGAGCACTTGATTTTCACCTTCACCGGAAATGCCGCTGGAGGGCTGCTGACCACGGATCTGCAAAACTACGCAGGCACGGTCAGCCAGATCGCTGTCAACTTCCACGTCCCCACACATCAGAACTTCATCCAGAACGTCTTCGACACGGTGATCGCAAATGCCCGCCAGTCTTGAAGCGATCACTGCCTCCGTTACCCGCGCCACCGAGCAGGGTTTCCGAAACCAACTGCTCGCGCGAGGGCAGGCCCGCGCCATGATCTGGCGTGAAGGCGTCATGCCTGAGGATGGGCCACGCTTCGCCAACGGCCTCAGCTACGATCTTCTCGCCTACGGCTACAGCTTGCTCACCCAAGGCCTGAGGCTCCTGGAAAGCGACAGCGACGCGGAGCTGGCGCGAAATGCCTGCGCTGCGGCGGCCGAAGCGATCGAGGCCGTCATCACCAACGGCAGCGACGGATCGGATCAGGCCTTCCACCGTGTGATGGCGGCGGCGGCCTATCATATCGGACGCTTTTCAGCTCGGGCCTTCTCGCTCCTGTCGCCGTTCAACACGGATGACGGCGAGCCCGGCAATCTGGCACCGGTCGAACGGGCCCTGACCTTGCTGATGCTGCGCAAGCTTGACCGTCTTGAGGCCGTGGCGACGGACTGGGCGACGCGGGCGGACGCGTCGGATGCACATCTTGCTGCGCTGCTGCGTGGCGCCCTGCCGGAAGAAGCTTGGCAGGACGGAGGTCCAGAGGCCGTCGACACGGTCGTCGATGTCGCCAACATCGCGCTCACCCAGGATTTCATGTCCGCCGTGAGCACAGCTCTATTGTCGTTCGAGCGTGGTGACCCGGAGTTGTTGAGTGGGGCCATTGCTCAGTTCGACGAGGGGCTCGAAGACGCCGCCGCCCTGAATCTCGTTCCGCAATGGTGGGCGCATCGTCTGGGCCGCCATCTGTTCAGGGAGCTCTGGGAGTGCAGCTTCCATGAGGTGTTGCCCAAGGACAGCCCGGCTGGAATGGGCGACTGGGCAAACCTGCGAGAGGTATTCATTGCATCCTTGCACAATCGCTCCAGGGCTGAGATCGACCTGTGGCCGTCACAGATCGGTGCGGCGTCCCAAGCGATCGAGACTAGCGAAAACCTAGTCGTCTCGCTGCCGACCAGCGCGGGCAAGACACGCATTGGCGAACTGTGCATCTTGGCGTGCCTGGCTGCGGGTAAGCGCGTGATGTTCATCACCCCGCTTCGCGCCTTGTCGGCCCAAACCGAGGTGTCGTTGAACCGCACATTCAGACCGCTCGGGAAGACCGTATCGGGTCTCTATGGCAGCATAGGGGTCAGCGGCGCCGACAAGGGATTGTTGTCGGACCGCGACATCGTGGTCGCCACGCCCGAAAAACTCGACTTCGCTCTTCGCAATGATCCGTCGCTTCTGGACGACGTGGGCCTGATCATTCTGGATGAGGGCCACATGATCGGCCTGGGCGAACGGGAGGTCCGTTATGAGGCCCAGATCCAGAGGTTGCTTCGCCGACAGGACGCCGCTCAGCGGCGCATCGTCTGCCTATCGGCGGTCTTGCCCGACGGCGACAAGCTTCATGATTTCGTCGCCTGGCTGTCCAATGACAGCGAAAACGGACTGATCCAGAAAAACTGGCGCCCGACGCGGCTGCGCTTCGGCGAAGTTGAGTGGAGCGGAGCCGGGGCCAAGCTCAACATCTCGCTGGGAGACGAGACGCCCTTCATACCGCGCTTCCTGACGTCCCGGGTTCCCCCGCTTGGCCGGCGCAAGGCCCCGTTCCCCAGAGACCAACGCGAATTGGTTCTCGCAACGACGTGGCGTTTGGTCGAAGACGGCCAGACGGTTCTGATCTATTGCCCTCGCCGGGTCTCAGTGGAGCCCTACGCAACGGCGATCGTCGATCTGCACGCTCGCGGGCTGCTGAGCGCATTGATCCAAGATGACGAGCCGCGGTTATCCAAGGCTCTCGCCATCGGCGCGGAATGGCTCGGCGAAGATCACGTCTTGCTTCAGTGCCTGCGCCTAGGCGTAGCCGTCCACCACGGAGCCTTGCCCACACCCTACCGGCGGGAGATCGAAGCATTGCTCCGCGATGGCGTTCTCAAGGTGACGGTGTCGTCTCCGACGCTGGCCCAAGGTCTAAACCTGGCGGCAACGGCTCTGGTGTTCCACAATCTTCACCGGGACCAGAACCTCATCCAAGCCCATGATTTCCGCAACATCGTCGGTCGTGCGGGCCGGGCCTTCGTCGATGTCCAGGGGCTAGTCCTCTATCCGATGTTCGACCGTCATGCGGGGCGCCGGGCGGACTGGCTGTCGCTGATCAACTCGACCGCTGGTCAGGAGATGGAAAGCGGGTTGCTGCGGTTGGTGATCGCGCTTCTGCTGCGAATGCAGCGCAAGCTTGGCACCACAGATATGCAAGCCCTGCTCGACTACGTAACTGGCATGCCTCAATGGGACTTCGAGGCCGTTCCTGGCGAGACGCCCGCTGAGACCGCTTTGGAGTCACGGACTTGGGCGTCCCACATGGCATCCCTCGACACCGCTCTGCTCAGCCTGCTGGGGGAAGAAGAAGTTACTGACGCCGACTTGGAAGCGGCGCTTGATAGCGCGTTGGCCAGTTCGCTCTGGTCAAGACGCGCCGGCCGGCGAAACGAGCGCCTGCAGGCGATATTCCGTAGTGCCTTAGTGCAGCGGGCCCACTTCATCTGGGCCCGAACCACGTCAGCTCAGCGGCGCGGATACTTCCTTGCCGGCGTAGGCTTTACGACGGGGCAGTTGCTCGACGCGAGGTCCGATGAGTTGATCGATCTTCTGCTGCAGGCGAACGGGGCCATCAGCATCCAAGAACCTGATCTTGCTATCGAAGCCCTGACGGCGTTTGCTCAGATCGCCTTCGAGATTTCGCCCTTCACGCCGAACGATCTCGCAGACAACTGGCCACAGCTGTTGCGCGCTTGGCTCGAAGGTCGACCGATGAACGAGTTCGTCGCCGGAGACAGCAGCCTTCTGCAGTTCATCGAGGACGCCTTTCTATACCGCCTGCCGTGGGCATTGGAGGCGGTGCGGGTGCATGGACTGGCGCGTGGGTACCAGACTGCGGAAGGGTTGGAACTCGACGACTTCGAACTGGGACTGGCTTCCGGCGCCGCCGAGACCGGCGTGCTTGATCGCAACGTCATCTTCCTGATCCAAGCCGGATTTGCCTCTCGCTCCGGGGCGCAGATCGCGGTCGCCCAGGGCGCAGGAAGGTTCGACAATCTGACCGAGCTGCGCGCCTGGACTCGCACAGCCCTCATCACCCAGCTCGGCACCGATGTGAACTGGCCGACCCCTGAGAGCCATGAACTCTGGAATGAGTTCTTGGACGGTCTGCGGCCTGAACGCATCGACACCTGGAGCCGCGAAGACCACCACGGTAGCGTCGTCTGGTCCAATGAGCCGCCGGCAGATGGCACGGCGTTGCGGATCGCCAAGGGCACGGGAGACGTCGTCCTTGACGCGGCTCACCGCAGGGTCGGCACGCTGTTCGGCAACATCAATGACCAGCGCAGCGGCTTGTTAAGGGTCACGGCGGCCAAGGGCGGCGTCGATCTCGCGTATCTTGGACCAACCGATCTGCACGCCGTGTTGATATGAGGCTTTCCAGCTGGGGATGAGGGCACAATTGCCCTAGGCATCCCGCGCCTCGAATGTCCGCCTATAGGCGTAAAGTTGAGGTCCGCTTCTGGCGCATCCGCGATATTGCCCAAAGCCAAGCCTGACAGATCGCCGCCAAACCTACTGCCTGCCTTTAGGCAGTAGAACCGCACCGTTAGCGTGGGATTCCGGCGATGAAATCATAGATCCGCTGGTCGAGGATTTCGGTAGGATCATTCTGCAGGCGATCCGCCGTTGTGCCGCCCAGAGCCAGCTGAGCGTCCTTGGCCCGGATCATTGAGACCAGATCGTCGTCCGAGAGAACCACCAGAAGCTTCTGGGAATCTCGCATGGCACCGAACGCCGCCTCCACCGCGTGCGGGTGAGGTTTTTTGCGGGTAAGGATGAAGCAGACTGGTCGAAGGACGTTGGCACTGAGATATCTCTCAGTCGTGAAGATCTGCATCGCCTTTAGGGGGTGCGTATAGTTTTTGCATTCGAACATCACGACCCGCGCCCGGAAGTCGCGCGTCAGCGTCGACCAGAAGGCATTGTGCGGCGCGACCCGGTATATCAGGTCATAGACATTGATGGAGTCGGTTGTTCGCTTCTGGCTACGGCCGTCCAGCAAATCCTGCTTGAAGACATATGCGATGATGTCACGGCATACCCCTTCATAGGTCTTGGCATGGGCCTTCCCGGAGGGGGTGCCTCTTAGACGCTCGATCAGGGCCTCGCCGAACGGAAGTGCAGGCTCGGGGTCGGGGTCGGAAGCCGGTTCGGGATCGACGATGTAGCCGAGGGTCCTGAGTTGGCGCTCGACCTCGGCTGGATCCATGCCAAGGGGCCCAGGTCTCTCCGACGCCTGGGACAGAAAGGACTCAAGCTCCTGCGCAAGATTTCCGGCGCGGTCACGCAGGGCGTCCGCGTCCCAAATCGTAATGTTGTACTCCGTCTCAGCCCACGCCCTATGTGCAGGATCGACGCGGGTACCGAGCGCGAGGACCGGGCGGGCACCCTTGGCGAACCTTTCTCGCAGCGCCGCCTGCGGGCCCCACTGTCGAAGCATAGCGAGGCCGGCTCTACGCATAGTCAGCTTCACCTCGATCGGTATAACGACGTCTCGAAGGGTCGCGAGGATATCGACCTCGTATGGTACTCCCTCAGAGCGAACGCCGTGTAGAACCTCGTAGCCTTCCTGCTGGAGGATGCGCACGAGAAGTCGTTCGAACTCGTAATATCGGGATTGCAGAGTCACTGGCCAGTCCGATCAATAGTCAAGCTTGTCGCCCAGCCAAGCTGTTGTAAAGCGCGGCCGAGACGCAGGACCGCGGTTGGTCAAATCAAACCGACCGGCGTTGACTCTGAGGGTGGGTGCGGTCGGCATCAGAGTCTGCTCTTCGGCGCTGATCTGAAAGTCCGTTGTTGCCCCGACCTGCGCATGCCGCGCGGTTTTAGGGGAAGCCCTTGGTCTGAGCCGCCCCCTGTCTCATGGTGGGCGCCGCGCGATCTGGGTCAGCAGATTACCAGCCCCGGCCTCCTGCGCAGCCCTCCCATTCGTGGAGCCCAAATGGCGAGACGCTTTACACGACAGGCCTTTCACGACCTGGTCTGGTCCAAACCCACGACCCAACTCGCCAAAGAGTTCGCGATGTCGGACGTGGCGCTTCATAAGATCTGCCGCAAGCACGGGATTCCTACGCCGCCGGTGGGCTGGTGGGCCAAGCAGGCGGCCGGCAAGGCGGTTCGACGCACGCCCCTACCCGACGCCCAAGACGAGGCGGAAATCGTCATCGCGGGTGCTGACCTCACCGCGACAGACGTCGCGCTGGCGGGCGCGCGCGAGAATGCCCGGGTCCTGGCTTCCTCGGGAACCGTCAGTTCGGCTGCGGCAATGCATCCGGCCATCGGCCGTACCCTAGCGGCGTTGCGCAAAGCCAGGCCATCGGCCCAAGGGCTGGTCGCGACCGAGGGCGGCGACCACATCCGTTGCACCATCTCGCCCGCGTCGATCGATCGACTCGCCGATTTCCTGCCGGCCCTTTTGAGCGCCGCCGCCGTCCAGGGGTTCGACCTCGAGACTGCGGAAGGCGGAGTCCGGTTCCGCTCCACTACGGAAACGGTCACGGTGTCGATAAGCGAAGCGCTTGATCGGACTCCGCACGTCAAGACCGATGCCGAGAAGGCGAGGGAGGCTGCCTGGACGAAGAAACGTGAGGAGTCACGGCGGCGAAACTCGTGGTCCTTCCTGGTCGATGATCGGCCGGTGTTTCCAGAGTGGGACTATGCGCCGAGCGGCAAGCTGGGACTGGAACTGGAACAGGTCTGGACCCGTGCCCGCACGGGCCCCCGTCGGGCCTTTAGGGATGGCAAGACCCAGACCCTCGAATCGATGGTCGCGGACATCGCGGTCGGTCTGGCTGTCCTGGCAATCGCAAAGACGGAAGAGCGGCTTCGGCAGGAGGCATGGAAGCGAGACTACCAAGAGGAACAGGCGAGACGCGAACAGGCGGCTCGCGCCGCCCGGGTCGATGAGCGTCGCCGGGGCGCCCTGGACGCCATCTTGGCCGACATGGATAGTCTCGACCGAATGCGCCGACTGATGACCGGCCTTCGGTCGGAGCAAACGTCTGAACCGGACCGGAGGGTCGCGGCCTTCCTTGCGTGGGCGGACGCCGAGGTGGAGCGCAGGTCCGCGGGCTTGTCGGCCGATGGCCTGGAAGCGCGGTTCAGGCGCGAAGGTCTGTTCGGCGACGATGACGACCGGGACTCCGGTGGCCATCGCTGGATGTAACGGCCTTCCCGCCCCGAGTGCGCGTTGGGCGCCGGCAAGCCACCCGGTTAGGCCGACCTATGGCCGTTGCTCCAGTCGGAGCTTGAAGAAAGACACGATGCTCACAAGGCGGACCTCTTTGTAGGCCCCACCGCCAACATGCAGGCGAGCCAATCACCATCCTTGCGCCTAGTCCGTTGGCTTGGAGAGTGACGCAGTGGTCGGGTCATAAACAAGCTCAGTAATCGACCCATCTCGTATCCGGGAAACGACTTCGTCGATCACCGGCAACGGCGCTAAGAACCACTCCCTTGGGCGCGCTGATCCGCCGAAGCGGTCGGGAATGGCGAGGTCGAGCCGGGATGCGGCGAAGACCCTATGAAAGATCGCTTCGAGGCGCTTCCCGTCGATGCCGGCGAGTTTGTAAGTCGCAACAACTTCGACGGCCGCCATCAAGTAAGTCGGGTCGGTCGAAGCGCCTGCGATCCTGGCTTCGACCCGTCCTCCGGTGACTCCGATCTTGTGGATCACCTCTCGATGCGCCGCTATGAAGGGGTGGTCGGAGTGACTACGCAAGACGTAGATGGTGCCACTATCAACGTCGCCATCTTCGGGCTCCGAGCCGAACAGCGGTCCTAGCTCGGGGTCCGAAATACGGCGGCCGTCCAACTCGGGCTTGTAGAGAGCGCGCTGGAACGACCGCAACAAGGTTTCGCTTTGCGTGGCGTTGTCAAAGATGACGCGCAGACGCCCATTTGGGTGACCGTGTTCCGTTTCAAGCTCTTCCGGGACAAGCGCGACATAGGCCAGTTGTCCGCCGAGGATGAAGAACTCGCCCTGCTTGATCGAGGCGTCCCGCACAAACTTCCTCGCTTGCCGAACGCCAGTCCGGAGCTCTTCGCGCACCTGGTCGAACAGCGGCTTGTAGTCGGCGAAGTCCGGACACGGTGCGCGGCTAGCGACCTCATCCGCTGCGTTGATCGTGTTGCGGGGGGCTACATGTCGAAGCGTGGTGATGTCGGCCGGATCTTCGCCGCCTAGACCGAGCTCGGCCAGAAGCGCATCGTCGTCTAGGTCCTGCAACGCGCCAGACTCATCCTCTCGCGCGGACAGCAGTCCGTGCTCATCCATTGGGGCCAGCAGATCGTGAAACCCCGTCTGCTCGCGCAGCCGATCAAGGCGAACGGCGTATAGCCGCTCAAAGATGTCACGGTCTTCGCCGTGAAGTGGAGCATGGCCATGTTCTGAAACGAACTTCAGGATGTCCTCGAAACCGGCGATCACCCGCTCTTCCTCGGCGGTATAGGTGCGCGCGGCCTTCGCCTCGGTCAGGGCACCGAGCTCTGCCAGCATTTCCTCATCGGTCTGCTCGATGATCGGTCGATCAGCCACGGGCAGCCTGCGCCTTCATGCGAGCGAAGGCGGCTACGCCTTGAGCCATGCGTTGCTCCCAGGCGTCGGCAGCGGCGATGTCGGGCGCGCGGCCCCGTTCACGCTGGAACTGCACTGCACGACGGGTGAGATCGCGCGCCTCTTCCTCGGTGAAGGTCGCTTTGCGTGCTTCCACGGCAGCTTTCACCTGCCTCAATGTGCCTTCGTTCAGCGCCTTGGACAGGACGGAATAAGCCACTGAAAACGGGTTCACGCGATCGATCATGTCGATGTCGAGGGTCTTCACCTCCAGCGCATAGCGTCGCGCGCCATCAATGAAGGCGGTGTTCGAACGGGGCTCGCCATCATCGTCCGTGAGGCGTCGCTTGATTTCCTGAGTGACGTTCAGGGCCGCGATCGCATGCTGGCGCACGGCCTCCACGTCCTCGGCCGTCAGGTCGGGATACTTGTCCCGCACGATCTTGCCCATGCGTTCCTGGGTCAGCTCCTGCGGCGCCGCCTCTTCGTCGAAAAGCCCGCGCTCGGCTGTCCGTTTGTCCTGTACGAAAGCGGCGATCACTTCGTTCAAGTCTTCGCGGCAGATTCGCGATGCCTCGGGGCTCTTCGGCTCTACCAGGCCCGCGATCTCCATGTGAAAGCGGCTGCCGTCTTCGCTGACACCGACGTTGATCCGGCCTTCCTGGTAGCCACCCTCGCCGTAGTCGAACCCGTCTTTGGCCTTCGATGTCTCGTTCTTTGGCGTGAAGTCGAAGCGCGGCGCCAGGACCTGCTCCATCAGAAGGCTGCAGGCGATCGCCTTCAGCGTGTCGTTGATCGCCTCAAGCACCGCCTCCTGGCTGGCGTCGGGCTCGGCAATCAGGTTGGTGAACATGGCGCGCGGCTTGCCGGGGGCGTCGCGGGTCGCCCGGCCGATGATCTGGATGATCTCGGTTAGCGAGGAGCGGTAGCCAACGGTCAAGGCGTGCTCGCACCAGATCCAATCGAAGCCCTCCTTGGCCATCCCCAGTGCGATGATGATGTCGACGTGGTCGCGATTGTTGCGTTGGGTCGGGTCCTTCAGCGCCGAGACGATGCGATCCCGCTTCACGGCGTCATCATCGACGAGGTCCGCCACCTTCAGCACGCGGCCGTCGGGGCGGATGATGCGGTGAAACCCCGTGATTTCGTCTTCGCCGTCCCACGTGCCCAGCGCATCCATGATGGCGTTGGCCTCGGATGTCTTGCCGATCTTGGTGCTTTCCCGGGCGTTGACGTTCGGGATGTGGACGATCGTCTTCTTGTCGGGATCCAGCACCTTCATGATGTCGTCGAGATAGGGGCCGGAATAGAAGTAGTAACCGACGTCCAGCGTCTTAAGGTGCTGATACCCGTTGAGCTGTTCGTAGTAGGTGTAGGTAACGGTCTCGAACTTGGCCTCGTCGCCCGGCGCCATCACCGCCACGGCGTCGCCACGGAAGTAGGAGCCAGTCATGGCGACGACGTGGGCCTGGTCGCGGGCGATCAGTTCGGCGAGTTGGCCGCCCAGCCGATTGTCGGGATTGGCGCTGACGTGATGGAACTCGTCGATGGCCACCAGCCTCTGATCGAAGGCCTCAGCGCCCAGTTCGTCGAAGGCGAAGCGGAAGGTGGCGTGGGTGCAGACCAGAACCTTGTCTTCGCTGTCCAGGAACTCAGCGACCGCCTTGACCTTGGACTTGGCGACCGGCGCGTCGTCGGCGCCCGGCACGTTACATAGGTTCCAGCGCGGGCGAACGGTCCAGTCCGCCCAGAATCCGTGAAGGCTCAGAGCCTCGTCTGCGAAGCTGCCGCCGATCGAACGCTCGGGCACCACCACAATCGCCTGCTTCACGCCCTGATTGGTCAGCTTGTCCAAAGCCACGAACATTAGAGCGCGCGATTTGCCGGACGCCGGCGGTGATTTGATCAACAGATACTGTGCGCCGCGATGGGCCCAGACCTTCTGCTGCATGGCGCGCATGCCCAGCTCATTTGGCGTGGTTGACGCGCCACTGGCGGCGGTGGTGACGGAGACGGCGGAGACGCGTTCACCGTTGGGCATGGATCAGGCGACTTTCTCAGGTGAGGGCGCTTTGCGCGCTGATTTGGTGCTCTTCTTAGTCGGCGACGCGTCAGAAGCGGTCATCCGGGTGTACAGCGCGAACAGATGCTCCAATCGCTCGGTGTCGTTTCGAAACCGTCGGCCGACATAGATGCGCTCCAGCGTGTCGTCGTTGCGCTCGTGGGCCCGGCGTAGGTCGGGGAAGTCTTCATCCATTCGCTTAGGGTCGTACATGTCGGCCATAGTGGCCGGGAAGTGCGTCTCCCGTGCCAGCAGAATGTCTTCCGCACAGCGGGTTAGATCGGCTTTGTCCTGAACGGTGAGTTGCGGAATGGGAAAAGTATTCCAGCCAAGCGTGTTGGAATAGCGATAGTCAGTTTTGATCTTACCGCATATCGCCGATATCCAAACGACATGGATACGAGACGTCAACAATGAAAGATTCCATAGCGCTGCGTCGTACATCGCAAAGGCCGCATTGGTTACAATCGACCCCTCGCGTACGGGACCGATGGGCAGGTAGGGCCTTCTTTCACTTGAGTGAATTGGAACTACAATAGCGTTCGAGCCCGGATAGCCTTGTATTTGGCGGAACCGGTGAGGAAATTCTGCGGCCGGACGGGTCTCGGCGGCCTTCGAGTTTTCTCGAAATACTTTAACGCGCTCAAACCTTTGTCTCAACGATTTAAAGCAAAGTGCTTTCGGCAAGTCCCTATCGTTTACCCAGATGCAGTATCTTGGACTGCCATCTATGAACTCAGATGACCCGTAAAGCGGCCTTATAAAGTTCTCGACAGAAAATCCTTCCTGATCGATGAGGCTACGTGCCTCGTCTTTGCTAAGTATCAAGTTTCCATCATCGACGGGTTTACATCCCCATACTAAAGCAGCGCGTTCGTCCGGTACCTTTGCTTGGGGGGTGACCCATATGTTTGGTCCCGGTACGAGGTAAGGACCGATATTAGCAACTGTCCTAACGCTCGGCCCTTCTTCAAAGAGGCGTGCAGGCTTATCGTCGGTGCGGCTCAGCCCGACTATGATCACCGTGACGCCAGCATTCTGTGCAGCGAGATTGGACCAGCCAAAAGATGTGTGGGCGAAGCAAATCTTCCGACTTTGATTTAAGATCAGCGGCCAAAACATCGGCACTTGTTGGCCTTGGCAGATTGAATTTGTCGCCACGAAAGCGGCTGTTGTATTAACGGTCTCCATGAAAATTGAAGCGCGCCGGAGCCACCCTGCGACATAATCAAAGGATTTCCAGTAAGGAGTATCAGCTTCGAAATTGATGCGGAGGTCTTCTTTCTGAAGCTCGGTTTGAGAGCTTAAGCCAGCATAAGGTGGGTTGCCGCAAATATACGTCTCCAGGTCATCGGCCTCGGCGACGCCATCCGCCTCAAGCGTAAACCGGTTTGTGGGACCGCCTAGGTTCGGCTCCTCCCTTGCAGGCACTGCCGGCGGACACACTTCCAGCCAATCCATGCGCAACGCGTTGCCCACCGCTATCAGGCCTGTTTGATGTAGCGGCAGCACCATAGAGCGCGCGGCCTGCTGGCTGATCAGCCGTGCGTCGGCCTGGAACTCGGCAATCAGTAGCGCCAAGCGAGCGATCTCAGCCGCGAAGCCCTTAATCTCGATGCCGTAGAAATTGGTTAGTGGGATCACTGACTTCGGATCATCGCCCGTACGCTTGATGATCTCGTGCTCGATGTCACGCATCTGGCGATAGGCGATGACCAGGAAGTTGCCGGAACCACAGGCGGGATCAAAGACCCGGATGCGGCCGATGCGTCGGCGCAGGGCGCGTAGCTTGCGCACGCTGTCGCCGGCCTCGGCCAAGGCCTCATTCAGGCTGTCCAGGAACAGCGGATTCAGCACCTTCAGGATGTTGGGCACGCTGGTGTAGTGCATGCCCAATGAGCCACGCTCGGCGTCGTCGGCGACCGCCTGGATCATCGAGCCGAAGATGTCCGGGTTGATCTCCTTCCAGTCGAGCTCGCCGGCGTGCAGCAGGTAGTTGCGGGCTGCGCGGGTAAAGCGGGGAACCTCGCCCGCGTCGCTGAACAGGCCACCGTTCACATAGGGCAGGGCGTCGGCATAGCCCTTCACCCCGGCGGCCTGGCGATAGCGGGCGTCCGGCTTGCCATCGTGCTGGGTCGGCGTGGCCATCGCCAAGAACATCTGGGCCAACACCTGGTCGGTGTTGGTCACGCCGCTGCGATCCTCACTGAACTGCCGCACCGTGTTTGTGAACAGGGTGTCTCCCATGAAGATGCCCGTGTCCTCGGCAAAGAAGCAGAAGACCAACCGCGCCATCAGTCGATTGAGCTCGGGCCGCTTCGCCTCTTCCTCCCACTCGGGGTTTTCACGCAGGAGTTCGAGGTACAGCTTGTTCAGGCGCCCGACAGCCCGAACATCGATCGGGTTGTCCTTGATCTGACGCACCGCCGAGATGCCGGCCAAGGGCAGGAAGAAGCCGAAATGGCGGTCCAACTCGGCCAACGGGAAGCTGCGATAGTCGCCGGTGGCGGCTTCTTCGGCCTGCACCTCCTCGCCGTCGGTGGCGAGCAGGAACTTCACCCGATTGGCGGCCGACTTTGGGCTCCCGCGAAGCGCTTGGAGAGCGGCACCTGCTTCACCCGGCGCTGTCACCGCCATATGGATGCTGTCACGCCGCAGGACACCGCCGGCCACGTCGGATGTGTTGTTCTTGCGGAGGCGCTTTAGCTCGACGTCCTTGCGTCCGAACGCCCGGAGAAGGGCGTATGGGAACTCATCCGCGTCGAACGGCTGGCGGGCGAGTTCCGATACAGCTTCAGCAATTTCGACGGCGTTCAATGCGATTCTCGATCGTTAGGCAGCCCACATTAAACAAGTGAACTCGTCGGGTCTGGATCGAAATGAACAGCCGTCAGCTTTGCCAAGCGACGTCACCGCGTGGCGATGGGCTACGCCTGAATCTGCGGCGCTGCGGGCCGCGCGTGCATCAGACGCACGCTCCCCTCGGGAAATTCAAAGCGCTCCGGCCGTTCGAGGGCCTGCCGCTGGCTCCTGAGGGGCCCATGGAACATCATCCGGCCGTCGCCGTCGAAGAGCGCGAGTTCTTCGACCAGTCCGCTTCCCGGAATGACGAAACCGAACGCATGGGGAATGACAAGCATTCGGGAGTCGACGCGGCTCCAACGAACCGGTCGACGTTCGCCGGCGGTACGTGGGCTCTCAACATAGCCGTGCCGGCCTGTGCCGGGGGCTTGGGTCAGGAGGCTCGCGAACAAGCGATCGGGCAAATCGGAGCCTTCGGCAAAGCTAGTCGCCCGGAGCATGGCGGCGAAAGGGCCAATGAGGAAGGAGCGCGCAGCCGACGGCTGCGACTGGTTTCTGAGGCTCATGAGGTCTCCTGCGAGCTCTGGTGCTGGTGCGGCTTGATCGGATCCGAGGGTTCGAAGGGTGCGAGGACGCCGAATTCCATCATTCCCGCCTCGGGGGCCGAGAGCCGGATGATGACAGGAGAGGTGCCGAACTCTGTCCGAGCGTCATAGCGGGCGCGCCATTGGTCGTCGGTCATGCCGCGGTCCTTCCAAACCCACCCATGAGTGCCTCCCAGCCGGACCGCGCGAGCCCAACCGGTACGCTTGAACTGAGCAAGCGCGATGCGAGCCCGCGTCTCGTCGATCTCGGCCTCGGTTGCCGTAGGTGGGCGAGAGCGATCATTCATGGCGACGACCATCTCCTGGAAGAGGATCGGCCACTCCGCGTCGTCGAGCATCCGGCTGATCAGCGCGGCATCGCTCCAAAGCCCTTCCTGTCCAGGCGAAAGGGTGCGATCCAGATCGACGTAGAAGCGGAACGAGGCGATCGGAAGATCATGCATGTCCTCGGCACCGCGCCCATGCATGATCTTCCGATCAAGCATGGCCCGGTCGATCAGTCGGCTGATCTCGCCCTCGATCTGCACCCTCACGGCGCCCGTTCCTCGGCCGTCCGGTCGTTTGCCGCTGACGTCGTAGGGCGTCACGTACACAGCGGTGATCAGGCCGCGGAGGACGTCTCTGGCTCTGGTGGCATCGCGTTCGTCGCCTTGAAGAGCGTCTCCGAGATGCTCGAACAGGTCGGTCATACGCTCGACGACCGAGTCCGCGGTAAGCGAACCGGCCGGTTGCCGGGGTCCAGCCGAAACCTCACGCTTTAGCCGCTGCCTTTCGGCTCCAAGGGTTTCGAGATCGTCGTTGAGCATCTCGGCGGCGATACCCTTCGCGCCGCTTCTGATCTGCCGCATGACGTTGTCGATTTCTCGCTCCACTTCAGCTGCGCGCTTGACCGCGCGCGCGTGGCGCTCGTCCGCTTCACCAGCGGCCGCCCCTCGCTCACGAAGGTACTCGGGGATGAACCAGGTCATGACCGTCGTTTCCGCCAAACGCTGGGTCAGGCCATCCAGAACCACCCGCTCCAGATCTTCGCGGCGCACCCGTCGACCATTGGAGCAGGCTTTCAGCTTGTGCGCCGTGCAGCCCATCCTCATCGCGACCTGCACGTAAGAGCCACCGCAAACGCCGCATTTCACCAGACCACTTAGAAGGTAGGTGGGACGCCTGCGGTCGACGAGCTTGGAGGGAGGCCGAAGAGCAAGCTTCGCTTGATTGGCGTCCCAAACCTCCTGGGGGACAATCCGCAGCCACGGCATGTCGTGCTCGATGCGATCCGCGACGGGGGCACGCCGCTTCGCGACCTTCCCTGTTCGTTCGTTCAGCTCGGTCTTGACCTTTCCGTGGATGATCTTTCCCACGTACATGGGATTGCGGAGCAAGCCAGACATTGACCGACTGACGCCGGCGATCGTGTTGGGATGCCAAACGCGTCCGCCTTCCGGCGTCGGCACGCCTTCAGCGGTCAACGCGATCGCGATCTGGTTGGGACTCTTCCCGGCTTCAAAGTCCAGGTTGGCTCGGAGGACAATAGCGGCGTGTTCGGGGTGGATCTCAATCCGCCGCTGCTGCTGGCCTCGACTGTTCAGGATCGGTTTGCCATCCGCATCGAGATCGGTGACCGCCCGATAGCCGTAGGGTATGTCCCCCATGATCTTGCCACGCGCGGCCGCGGCGAGCCGGCCACGCGTCGTCCGCTCGCCGATCCGCTCGCTCTCCATCTGCGCCATCTCCGCGTACATCGCGAACTCGAAGCGGCTCATGACGCCCCGGTCATGCGTGAAGATGACGGCGGCGTTGTCCCTCAGCCGGTTGTTGGCGTCATGGAGCTCCCGGGCATTGCGACCGAGGCGGTCGAGGTGGAAGACGCACAGCACGTCCGCCAGACCGGCTTCGACCGCTGCGAGAGCTTCGATGTATCCCGTGCGGTTGGCGACGGTGCGGCCAGACTTGGCCTCATCCTTGAACTCACCGACGATCTCCCAGCCATATCGCTCGCAATCGGCGCGAAGCACATCGAGCTGATCGTCGGCCGACAGCGGGTTCTGATGATTGTCCGAAAAACGGGCGAGCAGAATGGCGCGCGCGCCCTTGGGCGGGAGGGGGCTGTTGAACATGGCCATCAGGCGCGACCCCGCGTGTCCCGTTGAGCGGCCAGGCGCGCCAGGCTCAGAACTAGAGGCAGAAGCAGCGCCTCATCCTCAGTCCGCTCCGGGTGCAACTGCGCCTCGCGGCGCTCTTCGGCCTTGCGCCAGAGCTGCTCATCAAGCGTGAGATGGGCCATCGTCACAGCACCCCTTGGGTGTGCTGCGAGCGCCGCGGCGATTTCGACGGCCGCGCCAAGAAGGAAATCTCATCGAACTCCCCAGCTTCTAGACGGTGTTCGAGGTCCTGAAGGACGGGCCGATGCCTCCCATCGTGGTGTTCCAGGAGAAGCGTGACGACGCGCGAGCCGGACGTCCGCGACTGGCGGAAGGCCTGTTGAAGCTCCGACGGATCGGCCCTCCGATCGAGATAAATGGCAATGCGCTGCATGTACTCCTCCTTGTGCTGCCAGGCCTCCTTGGCCATAGTGTCAGATAGATACACATACCGTCGGATGTCCGACGGTATGTGCTTTTTACCCACGCTTTCGCCGAGGTGTCAATGCGCGCGGAAATGGGCGTTCGCTATCGCGAGGCGCAGTTCAGTCCGTCGGAGGCCGTCGGCATCACGGGCCTCTCGCTCGGGATGCAGCGAGACTGGCGTAGCAATAAGCTTCTCAGAGCACGCGAGGGGGGGCGGGCCAGTTTCTCCCCGCGAGAAGTCGCGGAAATGCGGGTGATGGTGAAGCTGCGCGGCTTGGGTCTGCCGCTCCAGGACTGTCGATCTGTCGCAGACCAGGCGGGCCCTGCGGTGATCTTCGCGGCGCTTAGCAACCACTTGGAAGAAGCAATCGCGGTTGACGGTCCTGAGGATACGGCGGCCGAGCTCATGGAAACGCTTCAAGAGCACCGCGGCCGTGCCTCGTCGCTGTTGTCCCTTGCGGACGTGCCATCCGTGGAACACGCATATCGCCATGCGTTGGTCGAGAAGGGCGAGTGTTTCCTCGTCCGCGGATTGGACGACACGACCGTCGATGAGCACGTCGAGGTCGCTGGGATCGTCAATCTATGGGCGGTTGCCGAGGCGATCGTCAAAGCCTCGCCACGGCCCTTGTTCACCATCGTATTGGGAAGAGCGGCTTAGCTGGTCGAAGGTCTCAGAAGGTGACGGGATGGCCATCACCGGAGCAGTCGCGCGCCCACCCGGTCTGAAAGTAGGTCCGCCGAAGCCGATCCTCTGCATCGTCGAACTCGATGTAGGTTCGGCCGTCGGCGCCCGCATAGGCCTGGAACCGATGGAAGCCTGTCATGCCGCCAAAACCGTTCCGGGTATTGATCTCGCCGCAGAAGACTTGCCCGTTCGGCGCCGGCAACCGCCGGACATTTCGAAAGCGGGCGGAGTCGGGGTCGCGCAGCCTGCCGAGCAACGCGCGTCGGGCCGCCCGTTGGAAATCCGAGGCCGTGTGCAAGATCCCCGGCCCCGGCGGGGGCGCAGGCTGCTCTGACGCCTGTCTCAGAGCCTCAATCCGTCGCCGCAGGTCGGCCATATCGGTGCCGATGGACTGCGGGGTCGCGGTGGTCAGGGCAAGAGCAACTGCTGATTCCAGGATCATCGGCACCCTCCAATGATCACTATAGTGACTGGTTGAACGTGAAGAATTCCTTGCGCCTGCGCCCATGCAACTGGCGCAGACATTCGGCCAAAACGTCAGGCGGCTTCGCCTCGATCGGGGCCTGACCTTGGAGGCCTTGGCCGACGAGGTCGGCCTTGCCTACACCTATGTGGGGCAGATCGAACGCGGCCAGCGCAATCCGACGCTCGGCGTCGTCGAGAAGATCGCCGCCGCGCTCGGCGCTGATGCCATCGATCTGCTGCGCCCTGCGAGCTGACGCACGCCGGACGGGGCGGTGTCTCCAGTCAGAGCTTGAGCGCTCCGAACTTGATCCGCGCCAAGTTGCGATGGAGCATTCCGATGCGCTTGACGCCGTATTTGGCGGCGACGGTTTTGGGGGCCCAGCCGCCGATGGCGTCGATGACCTCAGGGGAGATGTCGAGGTCCAGGGCGCGCTCACGCAGCATGTGGCGGAAGGAGTGAGCGACGAGCTTGGGCGCATCCGAGACGTGGTCGTCGATGATCTTGTTGATCCGTTTCGAGTGATAGTGGGACCAATCCACCTTCTGCCCGACGACGCGGGGCTTCACCTCGGGGAAGAGCTGCGTCTCGCCGGCGGCCTTGCGACGCTCGACAAGCTTGAGGAAGCCGGCCGCCATGACCAAGGGGTGGATGGGCGCCGGGCGGATGCTGCGCTGGTTCTTGTACTGGGCCTGCCCGATCCGCAGGCCCTGGTCGTCGAACTCGCCGAAGTCGAGGAAGTGGACGCCGTCGTGCTCGCGCACTTCGTGGGTACGCAACTGGAGGAGCTCGGAGATCCGGGCGCCGTTCAGGCTGAGCGCCGTCACCCAGAAGAGCGAATGATCCTCGGCCTTCTGCGGGGCCAGCGCTGAGAACAGCTTGATCAGCTCCTGGTCGGTGAAGCCCTCACGCTGCACCTTGGGCGCGGCCTGGGGCATCAATCCTTCGAAGGGGTTCTTGTCGAGCCAAGCTTCGTTCTCGGCCAGCGCCCAGTTCCAGATCATGGAGACGTGGTTCAGGTAGGTGCGCACGGTCGTGACCGATACGGCCGGATCGCCGGTTTTGATGCGGGCCTCGGCGGCCTCGGCCAGGGTCTTTCCCGGGAACTTCTTGGTCGCGTTGGACGGGAGGGTCTGGATGAAGGCGAGGAAGTCCCGGGCGTCCTGCCGGCCAATAGCGCGGATGGGCTTTTTCTCGCCGAAGAACTCCTTCAGCGCCCGCATGGGCGCCCGGTAGTCCTTGTTCTCGCCCTTGGCCGCCAGATAGGCGGCCAGCAGTTCGTCGAGCCTCTTGTCGCCCGGCCGCGGCTCATGGGTTGGATGTCGGGGCACGACGATGTCGGGGCGATGCGCGAGGCTGAGGAGGGTGGCGGCGTAGCGGCGCTCCTGCTCCTGGGCCCGGACCACCTCCATCCAGGCCTTGGCGAAATACGGTCTGACGATCGTGCGCGTGGTCGCCGCCCAGCGCGCTCCGAGGACGGCGTTCAGCACCGTGTCGAAGCCGTCGATGTCGCGCCAGGCCTCGGGACTGGTCTCGATGACCTGGAGACGATCCAGCAGCATGAAGGTCTCGGGCGGCATTGCCGGGCTGCGCGAGGCCTCGGGCCGTTCCTCAAAGTAGCGCTCGGCCCAGATGAGGCCGCCATGCTCGACGCCTGCGGCCGGCGACGCCAGCGCCTCGGCGCGAGCCTTGTATTCCAGGAGGCTGATCTCGACGTCGAAGCCGAGGGCGGTGGCGACCTCTTCGGCGCGCCAGGCGTCGATGCGCTCGCGCGCCTGGGACACGCCGCCGGGTTTATGCTCGGCCCGCAGGCTGGCGAAGACGGCCTTCCATTCGCGCCTCAGGGCTTCGCCTATGCCGTCGGCCTCCTCGGCGTTGCGGCGGCGCGTGGTCTTGATCAGGGCGCCCTTCGGCCGGCCGTCCTCGTGAACGAGCAGGGCGCGTCGCGCATCCGTCTCGGGCAGGCCTAGGGCGATGGTCTGGACGTCGGCCGGAACGATGAGCCGGACATTGCGGGTGAGGCCGTTTTTCGGCGCCGAAACCCCGTTTCGCTTGGCTCTAAAAGAGGCGCTGGACATGGCCAAAACCCTCGCACATTTTGCACAAGCTTTGTACAAGGTTTGTCGCGAAAAGGCGTTTCCGTTCAGCGCCTTCTTGTGATTTCAAGGGGTTAGGTGGACGATGGTGGGTGATGTAGGGCTCGAACCTACGACCCGCTGATTAAGAGTCAGCTGCTCTACCAACTGAGCTAATCACCCGATATCGACGCGCATTCAGCATGCCCTGTCTTTGCAGCCAGCGCCATGCCGAAGGGCGGTGCAAATAGGCGGGATCAGGCGGTAACGCAAGCGGCATTTCGTCGCCCGCCCGCAGGGGATAAGGTCTGATCAGGGAATCGATCCGCCGACGGATGGCGGCCGAAGGGGGAAAGCATGGCGTTCTGGAACCGGCGGCGCTCGATCGAGGCCATCACCGACATCGAAGGCCATGCGCGGCTGAAGCCGACCATGAGCTGGCCGCATCTGATCGCCCTGGGCGTCGGGGCCATCGTCGGCACCGGCATCTACACCCTGATCGGGGTCGGGGCGGCCAAGGCGGGGCCGGCGGTCATGCTGGCCTTCCTGATCGCGGGGGTGGTGTGCGTGGTCGCGGCCCTGGCCTATGCCGAGCTGGCGACCATGATCCCGGCCTCGGGCAGCGCCTACACCTATTCCTACGCCGCGCTGGGCGAAATGCTGGCCTGGGTGATCGGCTGGAGCCTGATCCTGGAGTATTCGCTGGTGGTCTCGGCCGTGGCCGTGGGCTGGGCCGGCTATTTCACGGGCTTCCTGGAAAGCGTGGGCTGGGGATTGCCCGCCTATCTGACCAGCGGGCCGTTTGGCACGGAGACGCCGGGCCTGGTGAACCTGCCGGCCGTCGGCATCGTGGCGCTGGTGGCCGGCATGCTGATGCTGGGCACGCGAGAGAGCGCCACGGTCAACGCCGTGCTGGTGGTGGTGAAGGTCGTGGCCCTGGGCGCCTTTGTCGCCATCGCCGCCCCGCATTTCGACCCGGCCAATCTGCAGCCCTTCATGCCCTATGGCTTCACCAAGTCGCTGAACGCCGAAGGGGTGGAGATGGGCGTCATGGCCGCGGCGGCCATCATCTTCTTCGCCTTCTACGGCTTCGACGCCGTATCGACGGCGGCCGAGGAGACCAAGAACCCCGGCCGCGACCTGACCATCGGCATCGTCGGGTCGATGGTCGCCTGCATAGCCATCTATATGGTCGTGGCCGCCGCCGCCGTGGGCGCCATGCCGTTCGGCCAGTTCGCCGGCTCCAGCGAACCCCTGGCGCACATCGCCCGCACTCTGGGCAGCGATACGGCCGCCACCATCATCGCCGGGGCCGCCATCGTGGCCCTGCCGACCGTGCTGCTGGCCTTCATGTACGGGCAGAGCCGCATCTTCTTCGTCATGGCGCGGGACGGCATGCTGCCGCGTGGCCTGGCCAAGGTCAGCGAGACGCGCGGATCGCCGGTGCTGATGACCGGCCTGACCGCCGTGCTGATGGCGGTGATCGCGGGCCTGTTCAGCCTGGGCGAACTGGCGGCCCTGGCCAATGCCGGGACGCTGGCGGCCTTCATCGCCGTGGGCGCGGCGCTGATCGTGCTGCGGGTCCAGCAGCCGGGCCGTGAGCGCCGGTTCAAGGCGCCGCTGTGGCCCCTGGTCGGGGCGGGGGCCATCCTGGGGTGCCTGTATCTGTTCGCCAGCCTGCCGGGCTCGACCCAGACGAATTTCTTCATCTGGAACGCGGCGGGGCTGGTGATCTATCTGCTGTTCGCGCGGCGCAACACCCGCCTGGCCAAGGGCGAGGAGACCGCCGCCTGATGGCCCGCCGCGATCTGTCCGGCGCCGTCGACTTCACCGTGCTGGAGCGGATGACCGGCGGGGTGGATGTGATCACCGAGGAGATCCTGGGCCTGTTCGTCCAGCAGGCGGCCATCTGGTCGCCCCTGCTGGACGTGCGCGAAGACGGCTGGCGCGACGCCGCCCATACGTTGCGCGGCGCGGCGGCGGGCATAGGGGCGGAAGAGGTCGCGACCGCCTGCGCCCTGGCCGAAGCGGTGGACAAGGCCGACGCCCCGCCGATGCTGGAACGGGCGCGAACGGCGCTGGAGGCGGCCCTGGCCGATGTGGCCGCCTATCGCCACGAACTGATGCTGAGAGGGCTGAAGGGCTGACGGCGTCAGGCGTAGTTGAAGCTGATCGAGATCCGCTCTGACTTCGCCGCGTTGGCGGGCACCTCGTGCCGCAGCCAGCTTTCCCACATCAGGATCGTGCCGGCCCTCGGCGCCAGATAGACGAAGGGCTGTTCCGCCTCGGGCGCATCGGGGGTCACGCCGGGGCGGGCCATCATCATGGCCAGGCGGGGGTCTTCCAGCTTCAGGGCCGAAGCGCCGTCCGGCACCTCGACATAGACGGTGCCCGACAGAAAGGCGTGCGGGTGAATATGGCCGGTATGGCCGCCGCCGGGCTTCAGGATGTTGACCCACAGATTGTCCAGACGCGGCTTGCGCGCCAGGTCGAAATTCAGCGCGCGGGCATAGGCCAGGGCGTGCCGGTCGAGGTGCTTCTTCAGCTCGGCGAACTCGGGCAGGCGCTGGGGCAGGTCGGTCAGAGAGCCGTAGGAGGTGTATCCGCGATAGCCGTTCGCCCGGCACCAGGCGCGGCCCGCGCCGTCCTCGACCGCCAGCATGCGGCAGGCGTCGGCCAGGTCGGCGTTGAAGTCGGCGAAACCGGAAACTGAGGCCAGGCTGGCCTCATAGACGTGGGTGACGAAGAGCGGGCGCAGGGGCATGAGGTCTCTTTAGCGCATCACAGCGTGATGTCCGCCTCTCCGCGCAGGATCGCCTCGGCCTGGGGCGTGTGCCGGGCCCCGTCACGGTCGTGCAGCACCAGCGGCGGCAGTAGTCGCAAGGGCGCCTTGCCGGTCTTGATCGCGGCGACCAGCACCCGCTTGGCCGGCTCGTCGGCGTGGGGATGGATCGGCAGGACGGCGAACGACCCGGCCTTGGGCGCCAGCAGGGCCAGGATGTCGGCCAGCCTGTCGGCGCGGTGGATCAGGACGATGCGCCCGCCCTCCGTGACCGCCTTCAGCAGGAAGCCGGTCCAGGCGCCCAGGCCGTCGTCGGCCATCCAGGCGGCGCGCTTGCCGGGGGCCGGGGCGCGCAGGGCGCCGGGGTCGTCGAAGAAGGGCGGATTGGCCACGGCCCAGTCGCAGGGCGCGCGGTCCAGGGCGCGGAAGCCGGCGGCCACGTCGGCGGTCAGGATCTCCACCCGGTCCTCGACGCCGTTCAGCGCGGCGTTCTGGCGGGCCAGATCGGCGGCCTCGGCTTCGCGCTCGACGCCGATCAGCCGGGCGTGGGGACAGCGCGCCGCGATCTGGAACAGGGCGCCGCCCGCGCCGCATCCGGCCTCGATCACCCGCTGCCCCGGCCCGGCCCTGACGGCGGCGGCCAGCACGGCCGCATCCATCCCGGCGCGATAGCCGCGCGTGGGCTGGCGCAAACGCACCCGGCCGTTCAGCAACGCATTTTCGACCGGCGGTTCCGTGACCGTCACTTAACTTGACCCTTCATGGCGCCCTCACCATTGTGCGCCGCGTCGCAAAGGGGCAAGAGCGCCCCTTGAAACCTCCACCCCAGCAACGAGTATCCATCTTGGACGCAGCCGCCCGCCCCGCCGCCCGTGACAAGGGCGATGTCGAGGCCCTGGTCCGCCTGGCCCAGGCCGACATGGCGGCGGTCGACGCCCATATCGTGGCGCGGATGCAGTCGCCCGTGCCGGTGATCCCCAAGCTGGCCGAACACCTGATCGCGGCGGGGGGCAAGCGCCTGCGTCCGTTGCTGACCGTGGCCGCCGCGCGGGCCGTGGGGGCGGCCGACGACATCGAACCGGCGCGCAAGCTGGCGGCGGCGGTCGAGTTCATCCACACCGCCACCCTGCTGCACGACGATGTGGTGGACGGCTCCGAGCTGCGGCGCGGCAAGGTGGCGGCGCATCTGATCTGGGGCGCCCCGACCAGTGTTCTGGTGGGCGACTTCCTGTTCGCGCGCGCGTTCGAGCTGATGGTCGAGACCGATTCCCTGCGCGCCCTGGGCATATTGGCGCGCGCCGCCGGGGTGATCGCCGAGGGCGAGGTGCTGCAACTGACCCGCGCCCACGACCTGAACCTGGACCGCGACACCTATTTGACGATCATCACCGCCAAGACCGCCGAACTGTTCGCCGCCGCCGCCGAATCCGGCGCCGTGGGCGTGGGGGCCGACGAAGCGGCGGTTCAGGCCCTTCGCGCCTATGGGCTGAACCTGGGCATCGCCTTCCAGCTTGCGGACGACGCCCTGGACTATGGCGGCGCGGCGGCGGCCCTGGGCAAGAACGCGGGCGACGACTTCAACGAGGGCAAGGCCACCCTGCCGCTTCTGCTGGCGGTCCAGAAGACGCGCGGCGCCGAAGACGCCTTCTGGGAGCGCACCATCACCCAGGGCCAGCGCACCGAGGCGGATTTCGAGCGTGCGCGCGAACTGGTCGTCGCCTCGGGCGCCATCGCCGCGACCCTGGATGTGGCGGGCGACTACGCCGATGCCGCCAAGACGGCGCTGGAGGTTCTGCCGGCCGGCGAATGGCGCACGGCGCTGGAGCAACTGGCCGACTTCGCCGTCAGCCGCGCGGCCTGACTCCCAAAGTCTACGGCGCCCGCTGCGAGGGATTGTGCGTGGTCGTGGCGCCCTGGCGCATGTCCATGCCCGGCACGTCGGGCAGATGCGCGCCCGCACAGCCCATGCCGAAGTTCGAGCCGGGACAGTCGCCCGGCCCCACCACCCCGACCCCGCCGGACAGGGGACGACGCATCATCTCATAGCGGCGCATTTCACGCGCGCCCTCGGCGGCGAAACGGGCGTCGCGTTCCGGGTTGCCCGTTCCCTGGATCGGCGCCGCGCGGGCGGCTGCCTCGTTGAAGGCCGTGTCGCAGGCCGCCTGCTGGGCCGCGCCCATCTGACCCCGCAACATGCGGCAGCCGGGAATGCCCTGCCGCAGCGACCGGGCGACGGCGTCCCCCAGGCTTTCGGGGCGAACCCGCCAGGCGTCGCCGGCGGGCGCGCCGGTCGGGGCAGGGGCGGCCAGCCGGGCCGAAGGCGCCGAAGGGGTCTGGTCCTCTTCATCCTTGCGTCGGACAATCGCCGCGCCGGTTGAAGCGGAGGATGGTGCGGTCAGGGCAGGGGACGACGCCTGGGCGACCGACGTCTCGGCGATCGCAGCCTGGGCCGGCGTTCGTGGCGTTTCATCGCGCAGAAGCGGGCGTGGCGTCAGGTCCAGGGGGATCAGGCGCTCGACCGGCGAAGACGGCGGCGAAACCGGAACATCGAACGTCCGCAGCGCCATATAGCCCAGAACGGCGGCATGCAGCGCCAGCGACACGCCGGCCATCGCCGCGCGTCGAACTCGCGGCGCCCTCACCCAAGGCGCCCTGTCCGGCCATGCCCAGTCGATGTTCGGCAAGCGTCTCTCCCCTGACCGGGCCACAGGACGGGGCAAGCGTGGCCTTAATGCGGCTGGATGCAGGCCGCTCCGGGGTTTGCGCTGCGCTTGACCTTGGGCCCCTCAGCGCGTAAACGGCGCGCACTTTCGAGATGGGCGCTTCGGCGGCCGTCCTGATCGTCACAATCGAACGGACGGGCTGCGCCCGCCGGAACGGCCAAAGCGCCCGTTCCGGCTTTTCTGTTTGAGGCGGCGTTCCGGTCTCGCAAAGGCAACCCGGGCGGGGAAGGCTCCCCGTTCAGAAGAAGGTCCATGAGGCGCCCCGGCCGAAAGGCACACGCCTCCATACAGAAGTCGAGACGGTATCGAATGCCTACGATCAACCAGCTGATGCGCAAGCCCCGCAAGCCCAAGCCCACCCGTAACAAGGTGCCGGCCCTGGAGGGTTCGCCCCAGCGTCGCGGCGTCTGCACCCGCGTCTACACCACGACCCCGAAGAAGCCGAACTCGGCTCTGCGTAAGGTCGCCAAGGTCCGCCTGGCCAAGAACGGCTATGAAGCCGTGTGCTACATCCCCGGCGAAGGCCACAACCTGCAGGAGCACTCGGTGGTCCTGATCCGCGGCGGCCGCGTCAAGGACTTGCCCGGCGTTCGCTACCACATCCTGCGCGGCGTGCTGGACACGCAAGGCGTCAAGGACCGCAAGCAGCGCCGTTCGCACTACGGCGCCAAGCGTCCGAAGTAATCCGCCCTGCGCGCCCTATAGATTCAAGAGGATACATCCATGTCCCGTCGTCACCGCGCCCAGAAGCGTGAAGTCCTGCCGGATCCCAAATTCGGTGACCTGATCGTCACCAAATTCATGAACTACGTCATGTACGAAGGCAAAAAGGCCGTCGCCGAGAACATCGTCTACGGCGCCTTCGACATCCTGGCCGAGAAGAAGAAGGACCAAGAGCCGGTCGCCACTTTCCACACCGCGCTGGAAAACGTGGCCCCGTCGGTCGAAGTCCGGTCGCGTCGCGTCGGCGGCGCCACCTATCAGGTGCCGGTCGAGGTTCGCCCCGACCGTCGTCGCGCCCTGGCCATCCGCTGGCTGGTGAACGCCGCGCGCAACCGCGGCGAAAACACCATGACCGAAAAGCTGGCCGCCGAGCTGCTGGACGCCTCGAACAACCGCGGCACCGCGGTCAAGAAGCGCGAAGACACCCACAAGATGGCCGAAGCCAACCGCGCCTTCAGCCACTACCGCTGGTAACGCCTTCAAGGGGCCGTCTTCGGTTCCTATCTACGTGACTATCCGGCGCGGGCGGTTTGAGCTAAATCGCCCGCGCCCGCTTATCCGAACATCCCTCCGAGGCCGTCTGACGCGGCCGTTTGACCGCAAGGCACTCTCCTATGCCCCGCACGCATAAAATCGAAGACTACCGCAACTTCGGCATCATGGCCCACATCGACGCGGGCAAGACGACGACGACCGAGCGGATCCTGTTCTACACCGGCAAGAACCACAAAATGGGCGAGACGCACGACGGCGCGTCCACCATGGACTGGATGGACCAGGAGCAGGAACGCGGCATCACCATCACCTCGGCCGCCACGACCGCCTTCTGGAAAGAGAAGCGGCTGAACATCATCGACACTCCCGGCCACGTGGACTTCACCATTGAGGTCGAACGTTCGCTGCGCGTTCTGGACGGCGCCGTGACCGTGCTGGACGGCAACGCCGGCGTCGAGCCGCAGACCGAAACCGTCTGGCGCCAGGCCGACAAATACCGCGTGCCGCGCATCGTCTTCGTCAACAAGATGGACAAGATCGGCGCCGACTTTGACGCCTCGGTCCAGTCGATCCGCGACCGCCTGGGCGCCAAGGCCGTGCCGATCCAGCTGCCGATCGGTTCGGAAGTGAACCTGAAGGGCGTGATCGACCTGGTCGAGATGAAGGCCCTGGTCTGGGAAACCGACGCCGTGGGCGCCGACCCCGACGTGCGCGAAATCCCCGCCGACATGGCCGAGAAGGCCGCCGCCGCCCGCCAGTATCTGATCGACAACGCCGTCGAACTGGATGACGAGGCGATGGAAGCCTATCTGGAAGGCAATGAGCCGTCGGTCGAGACGCTGAAGAAGTGCATCCGCAAGGCCGTGCTGACCGGCGCCTTCTATCCGATCCTGGGCGGCTCGGCCTTCAAGAACAAGGGCGTGCAGCCGCTGCTGGACGCGGTGGTCGACTATCTGCCGTCGCCGGTGGACATCCCGCCGACCCCGGGCATCGACTTCCGCACCGAAGAGCCGATCACCCGCAAGGCGTCGGACGACGAACCCCTGTCGGTTCTGGCGTTCAAGATCATGGACGACCCCTTCGTCGGCTCGATCACCTTCTGCCGCATCTATTCCGGCAAGATGGAAACGGGCATGGGCCTGCTGAATTCGTCGCGCGACAAGAAAGAGCGCGTCGGCCGCATGCTGCTGATGCACTCGAACAACCGCGAGGACATCAAGGAAGCCTATGCCGGCGACATCGTCGCCCTGGCCGGCCTGAAGGAAACCCGCACCGGCGACACCCTGTGCGACCCGATCAAGAACCCCGTCATCCTGGAGAAGATGGAGTTCCCGGCGCCGGTTATCGAAATCGCCGTCGAGCCCAAGACCAAGGCCGACCAGGAAAAGCTGGGCGTCGCCCTGGCCAAGCTGGCCTCGGAAGATCCGTCCTTCACCGTCTCGACCGACCACGAGTCGGGCCAGACCATCCTGAAGGGCATGGGCGAGCTGCACCTGGACATCAAGATCGACATCCTGAAGCGCACCTATAAGGTCGAGGCGACCATCGGCGCGCCGCAGGTGGCCTATCGCGAGACCATCAGCCGCAAGGCCGAGATCGACTACACCCACAAGAAGCAGACCGGCGGTACGGGCCAGTTCGCCCGCGTCAAGCTGGTGTTCGAGCCGGGCGAGCCGGGTTCGGACTTCGTCTTCGAAAGCGCCATCGTCGGCGGCTCGGTGCCCAAGGAATACATCCCGGGCGTCGAAAAGGGCCTGAAGTCGGCCAAGGAAAACGGTCTGCTGGCCGGCTTCCCGCTGATCGACCTGAAGGCCACCCTGATCGACGGCGCCTTCCACGACGTCGACTCCTCGGTCCTGGCGTTCGAAATCGCTTCGCGCGCGGCCTTCAAGGAACTGCGCGAGAAGGGCGGGCCCAAGCTGCTGGAGCCGATCATGGCCGTCGAGGTCGTGACCCCGGAAGAGTATCTGGGTTCGGTCATCGGCGACCTGAACGGTCGTCGCGGCATGATCCAGGGGCAGGACATGCGCGGCAACGCCGTCGTCGTGAACGCCTTCGTGCCGCTGGCCAACATGTTCGGCTATGTGAACACCCTGCGGGGCATGTCGCAGGGCCGCGCCCAGTTCACCATGCAGTACGACCACTACGAGCCGGTGCCGCAACACGTCGCCGACGAAGTGATCAAGAAGTACGCCTAAAACTTAACCCCCAGACGAGGACCCCGATTGGGGGACAAAGGAGCTAGAAATGGCCAAGGAAAAATTCGAACGGACTAAGCCGCACTGCAACATTGGCACGATCG
>ENA-UOUJ01000067-UOUJ01000067.1-activated-sludge-metagenome-genome-assembly--contig:-NODE-67-length-88347-cov-5.741211_pt1 | contig 88347 bp, 75 predicted proteins | sample MGYA00249839_ERZ747224 | MGnify/ENA primary metagenome ERZ747224 (study PRJEB28782, sample SAMN03220277) | activated sludge metagenome | biome: wastewater; feature: sewage sludge; material...
TTATTTGTTATCGCTTTTGGCTAAAGCCGGATAACTTTTAATGCGTCTGCCCTGTTTTAGAAACAGCCTTTAAGAATGAAAAAGTAGTATCTTAGTATTTTTGGGGTGTTTTATTTTTTTTAATACCTGTAAATTTTTGCTGTATGAGGTTTTTATTTTTTATAGTTGGAATCACTTTATTAGCTTCCTGTTCAACCACACGAAAAGCAGGAACCAAAGACGATGGAAGGTTGACGGTTACTTTTGTACAAATCAATGACGTGTATGAAATAGCGCCACTTGAGGGAGGAAAAGCGGGTGGAGTAGCAAGAGTGGCTACTTTGAAAAAAGAAGAAAAGCAAAAAAATCCAAATACGGTTTTGCTTATTGCCGGCGACTTTGTAAGTCCTTCGGTTTATAATAGCCTGAAATATGAAGGTCAGCGTATCAGGGGCCGTCAGATGGTGGAGTCTTTAAATGCAGCCGGAATGGATTTAGCCGTTTTTGGCAATCATGAATTTGATATTTCTGAAAATGAGTTGCAAAGCCGCATCAACGAATCGCAGTTTCAATGGATTTCTTCAAATACGTTTCATAAAACAAAGGATGGGATAAGGCCTTTTGCAAAAACCACTGGTGGCAACACCACTCCATTTCCTCAAACATGGTATATGGATTTTTCTGATGCAGATGGAACAAGGGCAAGAATTGGGTTCATAGGGTTAAATATTCCTTTTAACAAAGCAGAATATGTGTATTACACCAATGTTTTGCATACCGCCGACAGCCTTTTTGCCAATATAAAAGACAGTTGTGATGCAGTTGTCGCCATCACCCACCTTGAGGTAGAGGAAGACAGTATTCTTGCAAGGAGGATTCCGCAACTGGCATTAATAATGGGTGGGCATGAGCATGATATGCGTTTCAAAAAAGTTGGAAACATCTATATTACTAAAGCCCATGCCAACGCTAAATCAGCTTACGTAAACTACCTGACAATTGACAAAAAAAAGAAGACCACATTTGTAGAACCAAAATTAGTGATGATAGATACCGGTTTTGCCCTGGATGCCGCCACTACACAGGTTGTTACCAAATGGGTGAACATTGCCAATGAAAACTATGCCTCGCTTGGCTTTGATGCCACAGAAGTAGTGCTTAATCAAGGCGAGGCCCTTGAAGGAAGAGAAATTTTTATCAGAGCAACAACAACCAATCTTACCCAATATATTGTGGCAGCAATGGAAAAAGCCGCTCCCGAAGCTGATTTGGCATTGTTGAATTCAGGTTCTATCCGTGTTGATGACGTATTGCCGATACCGGTTACTCAATATGATATTATCCGTGCTTTGCCTTATGGCGGGTTCATTCAGGAAGTGGACATGAAAGGATCATTGCTCAATCAGATTTTGGACGTTGGAAAAACCAACCTGAGTACAGGAGGATTTTTGCAATATTCTTCATCATTAAAGTATGATAATGGAGTGTGGAAGCTGAAAGAGGAACCTATTCATCCCGATAAAGTTTATCATGTGGCATTATCCGATTTTTTGATGACAGGTGGTGAAGCCAATATGGGCTTTTTGACCAAAGACAATCCGGGTATAGTAAAAATGTATGCCAAACCGAAAGAGAATGATATACGCCGTGATATTAGGCTGGCTATTATTGATTACCTGAAATCATTATAATCGGCTGCACCTTTATTTTTTCTTCTGATTTTTTTCGGCCAGTTCCTTTCTTACACGGCTAAGGCTTTCGGGCGTAATACCTAAGTAAGATGCAACCATCCATTGCGGAACACGAAGCAAAATATCCGGATAGGTTTTTACAAATTCAAGATATCGTTCTTCTGCCGTGTAGCTCAATAATTGATTAATTCTATTTTGCAATTGCCTTATATGATTTTGTAACAACTTGTTATTGAGTTCCAGAAACTCCTGATTGCTTTTAGTGAGGTTTATGATGTAGGCTTCACTAATCATCATCAGTTCACTGTCTTCAAGTGCATCAATAAAAAAATCGGACTTCAAGTTGAGGCAGGCGCTCTGCCTGTCGCTGATAAACCAACCCTCGGGCGCAAATTGCAAAATATGCTCTTTCCCTTTTTCGTCAATCGAATAATACCTTAATAACCCCTTCTGAACGTAATAAAACTTACTTTGAGCATCGCCCCTTTTCAAAATAAATTCACTCTTTGGCAATTTTATGGAAGTACAGTTGCTCAAAATTGCTTTTATAAAATCATCAGGAGTATTTGAGCTTAACGTGATTTTTGACTTGGTTTGAAACATAGTGAAATAACCTAAATATCATCTAAAGATAAGGCAATAAATAATTGATTTTTACATAACATACTTTTGATACATGAAATTTCTTTTACTTGCCCCGCATTCGGGTTTATTCATTTTAATTATCGATAATGCAAAAATAATAGGCAGGTTATCCGTCCTGTATGGTACATACCCTTAATTTTGTGGTTTCTACCGTCATATTATTAATAAAAATATTTTTTTATGAAAAGAGATGAACAATTATTTAGCTTAATCAATAAAGAGTTGGAACGCCAGCGCAATGGTATTGAACTGATTGCCTCCGAAAATTTTGTATCTCAGCAGGTAATGGAAGCGATGGGCACCTGCCCAACCAATAAATATGCCGAAGGCTATCCGAAAAAAAGATATTATGGCGGTTGCGAAGTGGTGGACGAAATAGAACAACTGGCTATTGACCGGTTGAAAGAAATTTTTAATTGCAGTTGGGCCAATGTGCAGCCGCATAGTGGCGCTCAGGCAAATGCTGCCGTATTTTTTGCAGCATTAAATCCCGGCGATAAAATAATGGGGCTTAACCTGAGTATGGGCGGTCATCTTACTCATGGCAGCCCGGTAAATTTTAGTGGAAAGCATTATCAGGTTATTGCCTATGGTGTAGGCAAAGAAACCGGAACAGTAGATTATGATGACTTAGAAGCTAAAGCGTTGGCCGAAAAGCCCAAAATGATTATTTGCGGAGCATCTGCCTATAGCCGCGACTGGGATTATGCCCGTATTCGTGAGGTAGCAGATAAAATCGGAGCAATTGTTTTTGCAGATATTGCGCATCCGGCAGGCCTCATTGCCAAAGGATTACTGAACGACCCGTTTGAACATTGCCACATTGTGAGCAGTACCACCCATAAAACCCTTCGCGGGCCAAGAGGCGGCATCATCATGCTGCGCCACGATTTTGAAAATCCCTGGGGATTGAAAGACCCGAAAGGGAATACCCGTACAATGAGCCAATTGCTCGATCTGGCTGTTTTTCCCGGTATGCAGGGTGGCCCATTGGAACATATTATTGCTTCCAAAGCGGTGGCTTTTGGTGAAATTTTGAGCGATAATTTTACTACTTATGGCAGGCAAATAATTGCCAATGCTCAGGCAATGGCCAAAGCATTTGTGGAAAAGGGGTATAATATCATTAGTGGCGGCACAGATAATCACCTGATGCTGATTGACCTGCGTAATAAAAACCTGACCGGTAAAAAAGCACAGGAAACACTTGATAAAGCACATATCACCTTGAATAAAAATGCAGTTCCTTTCGATGACAAATCTCCGTTTGTAACTTCAGGAATACGCGTGGGAGTGCCGGCAGTAACTACAAGAGGATTGAAGGAAAATGATGTGGTGGAAATTGTTGATTTGATAGACAAAGTACTGATGAATGTGGATAATGAATCAGTGATTGAAACTGTGAGAAATGATGTAAAAGATTTTATGCAGAAATTCCCTCTTTATCCCGGATTATAATTTTTTATCTAACGTCTAACGTCTAAAATCTATAATCTAAAGTCTAACTAACAATGATTCAACGTAAACAAACATTATGGTTGCTGCTGTCAGTAATTGCAGCAGTACTTACATTTAAGTTCCCTTTTTTCAACGGTACGGTAATAAACGGTACCAAAGGCGTCCAAGGAGCAGAACTTACAGCAACCGACAATATATTTTTAATGTTGCTCACATCTGCAATCATAATTATTGCACTGGTAACAATTTTTATGTATAAAAACAGGAAACTTCAAATTCAACTTACTTTTCTCGGCCTTTTCTTGTCTGTTGGTTTGATTGCATTGTATTATTATTATACCAAAAATTTTGAACCCGGCGGACGAATTTCATTAACAGCCTTATTGAGTTTGCTAACTTTATCCGGTTTTTTTATGGGGCTTCGGGGAATAAGGAAAGATCAGAAACTAATAAAAGACCTAAACAGGTTGAGATAATTACTTTTTTGAAATGTTTTGACATTTAAAAGGCTTCCATTATATCGGGAAGCCTTTTTAGTAAATATTTGTCATTGGCTACTTCTTCAATACAAAAGTTTCCATGAATTTGGTATTGAAATCGCCACTGCGGAACTTTTCATCCTGCATCAGTTGCTGGTGAAAAGGAATAGTAGTTTTAACGCCTTCAATAATATACTCGCTTAATGCGCGCTGCATTGTATTGATGGCTTCTTCTCTGGTTCGGGCAATTGCTATCAGTTTTGCTATCATTGAGTCGTAATAAGGAGAAATGGTGTATCCAGCATAAACGTGGCTATCCACTCTCACTCCATGCCCGCCAGGTACGTGCAGCGTGGTAATTTTTCCTGGTGATGGCCTGAAATCATTATAAGGGTCTTCAGCATTTATCCGACACTCAATAGCATGCATTTGAGGAAGATAATCAATGCCTGATACCTTTTCACCCATAGCAACTTTTATTTGTTCTTTTATCAGGTCAAAATTGATAACCTCTTCTGTTACGCAATGCTCTACCTGAATACGGGTATTCATTTCCATAAAGTAGAAATTCCTGTGCTTATCTACCAGAAACTCCACTGTTCCCACGCTTTCGTAATTAATGGCTGCGGCAGCCTTTTTTGCAGCCTCCCCCATTGCTTTCCTCAATTCGTCTGTCATAAAGGGCGAGGGTGATTCTTCTACTAATTTTTGGTGCCTCCTTTGTATGGAGCAGTCCCTTTCGCTCAGGTGACTTACATTACCATATTGGTCGCCTACTATCTGTATTTCAATATGGCGAGGTTCTTCCACAAATTTTTCCATGTAAATGCCATCGTTTTTAAACGAGGCGGCTGCTTCCATTTTGGCGGTGTCGTAAGCTTTTTCAATTTCACTTTCTTCCCACACTATTCTCATTCCTTTGCCTCCGCCGCCGGCTGTGGCTTTTAAGATAACCGGATAACCAATTTCTTTTGCCGAGCTTTTTGCATGTTCCACACTTTGAAGCAGGCCTTCTACACCCGGCACTACAGGCACCCCGGCCTTAATCATTGTTTCTTTTGCCGTTACTTTATCTCCCATGCTATTAATCATAGAAGCAGTAGGGCCTATAAACTTAATTTTACTTTCGGCACATATATCAGCAAATTTTGCATTCTCGGCCAAAAATCCATACCCGGGATGCACGGCATCGGCATTAGTGATTTCTATTGCCGACATGATATTGGGGATATTCAAATAAGAATCTGTACTGGCAGGCTTGCCGATACATACTGCTTCATCAGCAAATTTTACGTGTAGGCTCTCGCTGTCGGCTGTGGAATATACTGCCACAGTTTTGATGCCCATTTCTTTGCAGGTGCGTATAATGCGAAGGGCAATTTCGCCCCTGTTTGCAATTAAAATTTTATTAATCAAAGTATTTTCTTTTGAAAATTCTACAATCCGGCAAAGACAATGCTGCTATCCTGCCATTTTATATAATAATGATTAAGGCTCAACCAGAAACAGAGGTTGGTCAAACTCAACCGGAGAGGCATCGTCAACCAAAACCTTCACAATCTTGCCACTTATTTCACTTTCGATTTCATTAAAGAGTTTCATCGCTTCAATAACGCAAATGACTTTGCCCGGAGAAACTACATCGCCTTCTTCAACAAAGTTGGGCTTATCGGGAGATGGTTTACGATAAAAAGTACCAATCATTGGACTTTTGATAGTTATGGTGTTGGTAGCAGCTTCTTGAGCTTTTGGTTTTTGAACTACATCCTGACCTGCATCGGCCACAGGAGCCGGAGCTTGTATTACGGGTTGATGATGTGCAATAGCTACAGGAGCAGCAGGAGCAGCCACTAAGGAGCCGGGCACTACCTGAACGCTGTCTTCCTTCTGACGAATAGTTATTTTAAAATCTTTTTGTTCAATGGCAATTTCGCCAATGTTGGATTTATTGATCATTTTGACCAATTCCTGTATTTGTTTAAAGTCCATATTTTTCAATTTAACAGCTTTTGGATTCACAAATTTTGTTTCGAAAGCAATATTCCTTAAAAGGAACTACTAAGATAAGTAAATTAAACATCATAAAATCAACAATTTTTGTTGATTATTTTTCAAAAAGGGCTATTATTTATAAAAAAAGACCCAAAATCAAGAAATTTTGAGTCCTTTTGACAATTTCATTATTCTTTTACCCGTTCTACATATTCTCCGGTTTTGGTATTCACCCTGATCAGTTCGCCCTCATTAACAAAAAGAGGAACGTTCACAGTAGCGCCGGTTTCTACTGTAGCCGGCTTCAGTGTGCGAGTGGCAGTATCACCTCTCAGGCCTGGTTCGGTGTAAGTAACTTTCATCACTATTTTATCGGGAAGCTCCACACTTACAGGTTGTTCGGTTTCGGTATTAATAGCAATGGCCACTTCCTGACCTTCTTTTAAAAACTGAGGTGCATCAATCAGGTTCTCTGCAATGCTCAACTGCTCGAAGGTGTTGTTATCCATGAAGTTATAGCCGGTTTCATCCTGATAAAGATACTGATATTCTCTTTTTTCAACCCGTACAGGGTAAATAGTATCGCCTGAGTTCCAGGTTTTTTCGATTGAGCGGTTGTTGTCCACTCCTTTTAATTTTGCCCAAACTTTTGCGGCTGCGCGGGCGGTTTTGTTTTCGCCGAACTCTACTACCGAATAGAGATTGCCTTCCAGTTTGAGTATCATTCCGCGACTTATATCTGCAGTACTTGCCATTGTATTATTCTTTTTGAAGCGGCAAAGATAGTATTTGGGAACAAACCTGCAAAATGGACAAAAATTCAGTTTGAAAATTTTTTTTTACCCGGCTGTTGCGTTTTGACCTTTTTCTACGTTATATTGAATATAAACCATTAAACGTTTTACCTATCTGAAAAGAATATTAATTAACCGCAATGAAATTCACTTTTGTTTTTAATTTCTCAGGGAAGGACCATCGCCTTCCCTTATTTTTTTAGAAGGGCAAATCATCTGCCGGTTCTCCTGCTTCTTCAGAAGCCGAAGATGAAGGAGTAAACGTTGGCTCACCCCCACCCTGAGTTGTAACCTGTACACCAGAGGTTACCACAGCTTCGCTTTTACCACCTAATAACTGTAGTTCTCTTACACGGAGTGATAATGCCGCACCCGGAGAGCCGTCATTGCGCGTATAACTTCGTACCTCAGGTGTACCTTCTGCGTAAATCTGCTTTCCCTTGGTTAGATATGGCGATACATTTGTTCTGTCTGTCCACCAGGCACATTCTATCCATGTGGTTCTTTCCTGATTGACACCCTGACTATCTTTATACTTTTCGGTGTGCGCTACTGTAAAATTGATTACATTTTTACCTTTTACATTATTAACAACACAATCTTTACCTAAATTTCCAATTACTTGCATTTTTAACATAACACGCTTTTTTTAAAATTTAATGGCAATATAAGGTTATTTCGGAGAAAAAAAAGAAAATATACAAAACCATCCTGCTCATTATTTGTATTAATGCTTACCTGACCCTAAATTCGATATTTGTATTTTTGCAGTTTATATATGGAAAGATGAGTAAAAAAGGAAAAGTTTTGGTAGCCATGAGCGGCGGAATTGACAGTACGGTGGTATCATTGATGCTTCATCACCAAGGATATGAAGTAATTGGCATAACCATGAAAACCTGGGATTACACCGGCAGCGGCGGCAGCAAAAAAGAAACCGGATGCTGCAATGTGGACAGTTTTAATGATGCCCGCATGGCGGCTGTGCAGCATGGTTTCCCACATTTTATTTTAGATATCAGAGACGAATTTGGCGATTTTGTGGTGAATGATTTTGTGGATGAATATCTGGCAGGGCGAACCCCCAACCCTTGTGTGCTGTGCAATACGCACATCAAATGGAGGGCGCTTCTGAAAAGAGCAGATGCGTTGGATTGCGAGTTTATAGCTACCGGTCACTATGCCAAAATAAGGCAGCATGATAACGGGCGATATGTTATCAGCCGAGCGGTGGACCCTACCAAAGACCAAAGCTATGTATTGTGGGGGCTGGGGCAGGATTTAATGAAACGTACTATTTTGCCCTTGGGCGATTACCATAAATCTGAAATCAGGCAAATGGCTGCCGATTACGGCTATCCCGAACTGGCTAAAAAAAGTGAAAGCTATGAAATCTGTTTTGTACCGGACAATAATTACCGCAATTTTTTAAAACGCAAGGTGGCAGGGTTAGAAGAAAGAGTGGCAGGAGGAAATTTTATTGATAAATATGGAAATGTTTTGGGGAAACACAAAGGTTACCCCTTTTATACCATTGGGCAAAGAAAAGGCCTTGATATTGCGCTGGGGCGGCCGGTGTATGTAACATTCATAAATCCCGATGACAATACTGTAATGCTGGGCGATGAAGAAGACCTTGAAAAAAATGAAATGATGGTGGGCAAACTGAATCTGATTAAATATGACAGCATTATACCCGGGATGGATGCTGTTACCAAAATAAGGTATAAAGACCCCGGAACACATTCAATACTTACACCCGAAGATGATAAGGTAAAAGTTACTTTTTATGAAAATGCCAAGGGTATAGCGCCGGGGCAAAGCGCCGTGTTTTACGAAGGCGATGATGTCATTGGCGGCGGCATTATTCAATCAGGCAGAAAAATTTAGAAATAATTAATCCTTTCAGTAATTTTGACTAAATTGTATATCATTTCTATTTAAAGGCTCATGAGTAAAGTCAGGTTTATAATACTGCTTGTTTTCAGTTTTCTGTTTTTCTCTTGCGAAAACAGTAAGGAGGTATTTATTTCAGATTCCATATCAGATTATATATCCTTGCAACAAGGCAAATATATTACCTACCGTATTGATTCACTTGTATTTACCCAAAACGGCTCCAATATAGAAGTGCACAAATATCAGGTAAAGCATACCGTTCAGGGTGAAACAACTGATAATTTGGGAAGAAGGGCATTCATTATCAACCGATTGATCAGAAATGAAGCCGGAACCAGCTCCTGGGCAGAGAATGGAAACTATCTGGTAATTCCCCTTTCGGACAGAATAGAAATCATTGAAAACAACCTAAGAACTGTGCCACTGAGGATACCATTTACCTCAGGATTTAGCTGGAAAGGCAACAGCTACTTACCTTTTGCACCATACAAGCCCATGTTTGGCATGGAGGGAGCAGGAAATGATATGAATAAATGGGATTTTGTTTATACCTACCATGGAGATACTACTGTTCAGAATCAATCTTATAAAAACGTATGGACAGTAACGCAATCTAATACTACATTAAATATTCCGCCTACTTCGGGTACCCAGTATGGCTACAAGGAAGTGGCCAGAGAGCAATACGCTAAAAATATCGGTCTGGTGTACAAAGATTTTCAACTATATGATTATCAAGGGCCTAATGCAGATAATCGTACTCCTGCATACTATGGCTTTGGTATCACCATGTGGATGATTGACCATAACTGATTCTTCATTTCTTCCTGAGCAATGCAGCAAACATCGTATCTGCCCGCACAGTGTAGCCGGTCATTACTTCCTGCCTTAATACTTCAAAACCTTTTTGGGAAAGAAATGCTACCTGCTGTTCATTTTCCTTTTGAAAAACAGAACAAGTAATGTATAATAGATATCCTCCCTTTTTTACGCCGGTAGAAATATTTTCCAAAATCTTTCTTTGCAATGAGGCATATTCCTCAATTTTATTATCCTCAAAATAAAAAAGCTGTTCGGGCGTTCGCGACCAGGTGCCACTTCCTGTACAGGGTACATCGGCAATCACAAGGTCAAAACAATCTTGTTTAAAGTTGTTGTTTTTTGTAATATTTGCCACAACGGAAGAATAATTACCAATACCCGCCTCCCTAAATCTTTTCTTTAGATTAGCAATAATTGATGGACGAATGTCTGATACCGTCAGACTAATATTGTTTAAAACATCTTTAGCCAAAATTGATTTTCCGCCACTGGCGGCACAACAATCCCATACTTTGATTTGAGATTTGAGATTTGAGATTTGAGATTTTATGATTTGTAAAAAGCGGGCTATTTTTTGCGAGCTAAAGTCTTGAATAACCGCTTCTTTGTTCAGCCGGAGAAAATCTTCAACCTTTGTTGTATTCTTTAGGCCGACAGTATTCTCTTCAATATAAAATTCAATGCCTGCGGATTTTAATTTCTGAGGAACAACCGTTTCAAATCCCGGTCTGATTCGCAAAAACAAATCGGGCTGTATAAAAAAAAGAAGCTTCAAATGCTGTGGCATCAATAGTTTCACTCAATTCACTTTTCCAGGGAAAAACATTAGCCGGTTTATCAAAAGACGAAAAATCTGCCTTATTGATGATTTCTAACCATTCCCTTTCTACCTCGTTCTTCAGGCCGCCATTAATGGATGGGGAAGCTGTTTCAACATCTGGCTTTGGTAAAGTAAAAGAACTTTCTTCTGATTGCGCCTGATTTGCAAATTTCAAACCCAATAATACTCTATTTTCAATTGATAAATCCAAGCAAGATTTTCCCAACCGAAAATATGAATAGCAAAGACGGCTGATTTGTTTTCGGTCCTTACTGCCATATTTTTTATATTGCGAAAAAAAGCCTTTACTGTAATGGGCAAAAGGTATTTTTCCATCATATTCTTTTAAAATCTGAACGGCAGTATTTAAATAGGAATAAAAACGATTTATTCTTTCCAACCTTTTTAGACTAAAGGCATAAGCCCATTAATTGATTATAACTCCAAAAGCATTTTTACCGGATCTTTTTGGGTGAGGAGCAATACAGGATTTTCGAGTAATTCCTTTACTCTCACCAAAAAACTCACAGACTCCCTGCCATCCACAATGCGATGGTCGTAACTCAATGCTACATACATCATGGGTTTTACCACCACCTGGCCATTCACTGCAATCGGGCGCTCCTGTATTTTGTGCATTCCCAATATGGCGCTTTGGGGTATATTGATGATGGGTGTGCTCAACAGCGATCCAAAAACGCCACCGTTTGTTATGGTAAATGTGCCTCCGGTGAGGTCTTCTGTAGTCAATTTGCTGTCTCTTGCTTTTGCTGCCAATTCGACCACGCTTTTTTCTATTGCTGCCATACTCAGGCTTTCCACATTGCGAATAACCGGCACCGTGAGTCCGCGGGGCGTGCTTACAGCAATGCTGATATCTGCATAGTTGTGATATAATATCTGGTCGCCATCAATATAAGCATTCACGTTAGGCCATTCCGAAAGCGCTATAGCACAAGCCTTGCAGAAGAAACTCATAAAACCCAGATTTACACCGTGTGTTTCTTTAAACTTGTCTTTATACTTAGCCCTCGTGTCCATAATCGGCTGCATATCCACCTCATTAAAAGTGGTGAGCATGGCAGTGGTGTTTTTGGCTTCCACTAATCTACGGCTGATTGTCTTGCGCAGATTGGTCATTTTTTGGGCATTTTCGTTTCGGCTGAACAATTCGTTCCCCTCAAAAGCTTTCTTTCCTGGAGTAGCCAATGCAGCAAGTACATCTTCTTTTAAAATTTTTCCGGTAAACCCGCTCGGCTTCACTTCCTTGGGATTAATACCTTTTTCGGCAATGATGGCCGATGCAACCGGTGTAGCCTTAACTTCTGAAGCAGAAACAGGCGCCTGAACACTTTTTGTTTCAGCCTTGGTTTCTTCCTTTTTTTCTTCAACTTTTTGCTTTACCTCCGGTTCTGTTTTTTGTTCCACAACCGGTTTGGGCGCTGTGTCATCAATGGAAGCAATAACATCGCCGATATTCAGCGTATCGCCTTCGGCTACTTTGGCAGTTAAAACTCCGGCTTTTTCTGCATTTACTTCAAAAGTAGCCTTTTCACTCTCCAGTTCTGCAATCACTTCATCACGTTCTACATAATCTCCTGTATTTTTCACCCATTTGAGCAGGGTAACTTCATTAATTGACTCGCCAACAGTTGGCACTTTTATTTCGATAGCCATAATTAACCTTGTTTGAGTAGCAAAATAAGCAAAAAAAATTATAGATGGCGATAAAACAGGATTTAAATGTTTTTCTAAAAATAATTAAGCTATATTTGTTGCTGCTCTTAAACTATTTCAGAAAATTTTAGGGGCATACCGCAAATTAGGTATTTTTTTGTAGTGAAGCTTGGTATATCTTTGAGGCATAATGAACCACACGCCAATAAGAATTGCTGTTTTTGATGATAATGCCTACAGGCGCGAGAGTTTATGTATGCTCATAAATTCATCACCAAAAATGACTTGTGTGGGAGTGTTCTTTGACTGTAGCAATGTGGTAGCCGATGTGAGACGGGCTAGCCCGGATGTAGTACTGATGGATATAGACATGCCGAATGTTAACGGTATTGAAGGAGTTAAGTTGATTAAACTGAATTTCCCCAATGTTCAGGTGCTAATGCAAACTGTTTTTGAAGATGATGATAAAATATTTGCATCTATCTGTGCGGGCGCTTCGGGTTATATTTTAAAAAAATCAAGTCCGGCGCAGCTGCTTCAGGCAGTAGAAGATGTTTACAGAGGTGATGCAGCCATGACAGCTTCCATTGCAAAGAAAGTTCTTACCGCATTTCAAAAGAATGTGTTTATTGGCAGTAATCATGAAGAGATTGGCCTTACACCTCGCGAAAAGGAGGTACTTGGCTGTTTGGTAAAGGGTTACAGTCATAAAATGGCAGCTTCGGCCTGTGGGCTTAGTATTCATACCGTAAACACACATATCAAAAAGATATATGAAAAGTTGCAGGTGAACTCGGTAGCAGAAGCTGTGGTAAAGGCTTTAAACCAGAAATTGATTTAAATAATCATAAAGAGCTCATGTTTAGTTTTGAATATAAGCGGGCGGGATGTCTATCTCGCCCTATTTATTTCTAAGAGCCCCCGATCCTTATTTATGTAAACCATAAACGCTTATTTTTGTTATAGTAAAGAATTTATCAAAAAATTTAAATAAAAAAATACAATTATGGCATTTACATTACCCGCCCTTTCGTATGCAAAAGATGCATTAGAGCCGCATATAGATGCGCAAACAATGGAAATTCATCATGGTAAGCATCATCAGGCTTATATTGATAATTTGAATAAGGCAATTGAAGGCACAGAGCACGCTGAGAAATCATTGGAAGATTTGGTAAAGCATGCCGGAGCTATCTCCGGTGCAGTAAGAAATAATGGCGGCGGCCATTGGAACCACTCGTTCTTTTGGGAAATATTGGCTCCTAATGCAGGAGGGGCGCCATCCGGTAAACTGGCAGATGCCATCAACGAAACCTTTGGCTCGCTGGATGCACTCAAAGAAAAATTCAATGCGGCAGGAGCTACCCGTTTTGGTAGTGGCTGGGCATGGCTGATTGTAAAAGACGGTAAATTAGAGGTAACCAGCACACCTAATCAGGATAACCCGCTGATGGATGTAGCAGAAGTAAAAGGAACTCCTATTCTGGGTGTGGATGTTTGGGAACACGCTTATTATCTGAAATATCAGAATCGCCGTGCCGAATACCTGAAAGCTTTCTGGAATGTAGTGAACTGGAGCAAAGTTCAGGCGCTTTATGAGGCAGCTGTTTAAAAGAAATAAATATTGCAAAATCAATAGAAAAGCCGGCATTATACCGGCTTCTTTTTTTGAAATAAGTTTAACCCTTAAAAATACTTTGTCTTTCCCGGAACGGCAATCGGATAAAACCCGTCTGCATCGGGAACAACCGGAGGAGTGGCTGTCCAGCTGTATTCCTTGGGCATGATATCAAGACCCGAGTTTAAAGCTTGTTCAAAATCAATTACCTGCCCACTGTATGTAGCCAGCCTGCCTATGATGCCTGCCAATGTGCTTTTGGCGCCATGTTCGGCATCGCTGAATTTGAACTGGCCTTTTGCTACTGCATCAAACAGCACATCATGCTCCGTCTGATAGGGGTTGTTCTCGCCCTTTTTGTCGTATTTGTATAATTCCTTTCCTGCATGGTTCAGAATTTTGGCTTCCCCTGTTTTTATGACACCCTTTGTGCCAACAATCAATTCGTCCACCTTGCTCTTTGTTCCCTGTATATGACGGCATTGACTGTTCATAATGGAGCCATCAGGAAAAGTAAATTCAACATAATGATGATCAAAAATTTCTCCGTACTCTTTACCTGTCCTTACCTGGCGGCCACCCATTCCCTGTGCTTTAACAGGGAAAGCGCCCTTAAACCAGTTGCCCACGTCAATATTATGGACATGTTGTTCTACAATATGATCGCCACATAACCAGTTGAAATAGTACCAATTACGCATCTGATATTCCATTTCGGTCTGTTGTGGCTGACGGGGATTTACCCACACTCCACCGCCATTCCAGTAAACCTGTGAAGATGTAATATCACCAATCAGGTTTTTTCTTTTATATAATTCTAAATAGGAGTTTTGATACCGGCGTTGCAGCCCTACCACCACATTGAGTTTCTTTTGTTTGGCTACAACAGCAGCATCCAACACTTTTTTTACGCCTGCCGGATCGGTGGCAACGGGTTTTTCCATAAATACATGTTTCCCTCTTTTTACAGCTTCTTCAAAATGAATAGGCCGCAAGCCGGGAGGCGTAGCCAGTATGACCACATCAGCAAGAGGAATTGCTTTTTCGTATGCATCAAAACCCACAAACTTTCGCTCTTCGGGCACATCTACTTTATGCTTCAGATTGCCGGATACACCAAAATCTGACATATCATTGGATGTAAGTTTTTTGTAGCAGTCGTCAATGCGATCCTTGAAAGCATCTGCCAGCGCAACAACCTTTACATTTTGTTTAGTAAGCAATGCCTGCAGCGCGGCGCCGGTACCTCGTCCGCCGCAACCGACAACGGCCACTTTTATTTCGTTGCCTGCTCCTGAGAAATAATTAGCTCTTGAAAGTAATGGCGCTGCCAGAATACCGCCCGTTATTAAAGAAGTTTGCTTTACAAATTCTCTACGGCTTGATTTATTGTTCATTTTTATTAATATTTAAAGTCCTAAATATGTTTTATAAAATTTCTCAGCTTCCTCAGGAGTAGGTTGCTTCAAAGGTCTTACTATTCTGAAACCTACAAATTGAGCATCTGCATTCCACCACATGCTCTTGGGTAGTTGGGGGTCTCTTTTGTTCCAATCCAAACTGCTGGAGATACGATTGGCGCTGCGCAATTCTTTGGCTGCATCTTTATAACTTCCACCCCTCACCACTAATGGATGACGGGTTTCCGGAGTATTGACAGGGTCCAGTGCATCCTTTTCAACATCGGCATAGAAATCTGCCTGATACTGATCCATCACCCATTCACTCACATTGCCCAGCATATCGTACAGGCCCCATGCATTGGGTTTTTTCTCGCCTACTTTATGAAATTCTCCTTTGCTGTTTTTCTCGTACCATGCATAGTCTTTCAGCATGGATTCGTTATCACCGAAGGGATAAACTGTTTTGGAACCTGCACGACAGGCATATTCCCATTCCGCTTCGGTAGGCAGGCGATAAAAAACACCAGTTTTATTATAAAGCCATTTGCAATACATCATAGCGCCGTACTGCCTCATATTGCAGGCCGGAAAGCCGCCTTCTTTGCCCATTCCGTGCGAAACGTCAATGTAGGGAACTGTGGGGCGGGTAACGGCATCCAATTCAATTTCTTTCTTTCGTTCAAGTTCTTTATCCGTAAAAAAGGAGATATATTCATCATAAGTTACTTCATGCGCACCCATCCAAAAAGCGCTGATTCGCACCAGGTGTTGTGGTGTTTCATCTTTCTCTTTTTGCTTGTCACTATCAGGGCTTCCCATCATAAATGAGCCTGCAGGAATAGGTACCATTGTAAATTTGGCTTTAGTTCCTTGAACAGTTTGCTCATATTTTTCGAAAGCGTTATCGGACGGATTTTGAGCATAGGAGGAAAAAAAAGCAAGTACTCCCAGTACCCATACAATCATTATTTTCATCGGGTAAAGATAAAAAATAAAGGGACATCTATGTTAAAGTTGAAGGGATTTTCTTACATTTAAGTTTTCTAAAACAATTTGTATGAACAGAAGGCATTTTGTAAAAAATAACTTCCTTGCTGCCGGAGCGCTGGCATTTTCGGGTAAGGGGTTGAATGTTGAAAACAGGCATTTAGCGGGCGACAAACCCTTCAATCTGGATTATGCTTTTCATGACGGTATGTTTACCCATTCTGCCGGAAAGGATTTTATTGATCAGATAAAATATGCTTATGACAAAGGTTTTCGTTCTATTGAGGACAATGGCATGGCCGGCCGCTCACCCGAAATGCAGTCAAAAATTGGTGAAACACTCGCAAAACTCGGTATGCGCATGGGCGTTTTTGTGGTGCCTAAAGGCGGAAATGGTGCCAATACGCTTGCCTCCAAAAAAAAGGAGCATATTGATATTTTTCTGGAGGGTTGCCGCAAAACGGTAGAAGTGGCCAAAAGATGCAATGCCAAATGGGTAACAGTAGTGCCGGGCGATTTTGACAGAAACCTTCCCTTACCCATTCAAACGGCTAATGTAATTGATGCCTTGAGACGAGGAGCCGAAATACTGGAGCCTCATAGCCTTGTTATGGTGCTTGAGCCACTTAGCGATACGCCTGATCTGTTTCTCCGCCATTCTGCCCAAACCTATGAAATATGCCGGGCAGTGAACAGCCCTTCGTGCAAAATACTGTACGACGCATATCACATGCAGCGCAATGAAGGCAATCTAATCAATAATATCAATCTTTGCTGGGACGAGATTGCCTATTTTCAAATGGGCGACAATCCCGGCAGAAAAGAGCCTACTACCGGAGAGATTAACTACAAAAACGTTTTCAGGCACATCTACAACAAAGGGTACAAAGGCATCATGGGGATGGAACATGGTATTTCAAGGCCGGGGAAAGAGGGAGAAGACCGACTGATACAGGCTTACAGAGAAAGCGATAATTTTTTGTAAGGGTAAATAATGCCAATAAAAAATCGCTCCGGCGGAGCGATTCAATTTGGTGTCATCTTGTAACAACCGGTTGGTTCGGCTATAAATTCGGCAATATAGATTCGAATTTCTTTCCTATCGGAGTTACAAGATGACGGTAAGTTTAATAATTTTTATTTGCCGATCATCAGTTTCCTCAGGTTGATGAGGCCATATCTCATCCTGCCCAAGGCTGTATTTATACTGCATCCGGTAATATCTGCTATTTCTTTAAAACTCAGATTGGCATAGTGCCTAAGAATAATTACCTCTCTTTGTTCTTCGGGTAATTGCTCCAGCATATCTTTTGCCTTATCCATGTTTTGAACGGTAATAATTTTGTCCTCAGCATTTTGCTCGGCGCAATTTATTGATTCCAAAGAATCGGTATCGCCATGATTTACAAAAGACAGTTTTTTTAATTTTCTGAAGTAATCAACTGTCAGATTATGTGCAATTTTTAATGCCCAGGGTAAAAATTTACCTTCTTCTTTATATTTTCCGCTTTTCAGCGTTTCAATGATTTTTATAAATACTTCCTGACAAATATCCTCGGCGTGATACTCGTCTTTTACAAGAAATAAAATACTTCTGAATAATTTGTCTCTGTAGCGCTTAACAAGAGAATCGAGAGCATTATCATGCCCTTCGGTAAATAAATTGATTAGCTCGTTATCACTCTTCTTTAAATAAGTTATCATCTTCCGTCAGTTTTTAGATTTCCACCGGTTCCACCGGTGCGAGGTTAAGATTACTAAAATAATTTAAAGCTTATTGCCTTAATAGTCACACATCAAACCACATGGTGGCCCAACGAGATGCACAAAAGTAGTTGCTTTCATTTTTTTTTCGCATGTCAAAAGTCATAAAACTTCCATTTTTTGTTAAAAATATTGTTAAAACTTTAATAAAAAGTAGTTAATTGACTGATTTTCAAAATTTTAAAAATTGAAAAACAAAATATGATTTTTTCAAGTTATGGGCATATACCTTTAAAAGGCTGCAAATACCTTCAAAATATTTTTATAGATTTAAACATTTTGAAAGTTAAATTTGTCAGTTCTATTTAATGAGAAGGAATAAGATGACAGAAAGGAGCAATGCCAAACCGAAGGACGATATCCTGATAAAAGGCGCCAGGGTACACAATTTGAAAAATATAACCGTGAGTATTCCGCGTAATAAGCTCACAGTGGTTACAGGTGTTTCAGGCTCCGGAAAGTCTTCATTAACGATAGATACTTTGTATGCCGAAGGACAACGCAGATATGCCGAAAGCCTGAGCGCTTATGCACGCCAGTTTCTGAACAGAATGAACAAACCTGACGTGGATTACATCAAAGGATTGTGCCCGGCCATTGCCATCGAACAAAAAGTGATTACCCGCACACCACGTAGCACAGTGGGTACGATGACGGAGATTTATGATTATCTGCGACTATTATTTGCCCGTATTGGTATTACTATTTCTCCGATTTCAGGCAGAGAAGTAAAAAAAGACGACGTACAGGATGTGATAGAAGCCATTAAACAACAGCAGCAGGGAAACAGAGTGTATCTTCTGGTAAATTTTAAACAACACTCTAAACGAAACATCAAAGAAGAGCTTAATATTTTGCTTCAGAAAGGATTTACAAGGGTTGCTGTTTGGGAGTTCAAAAACCAATCATTGGAAATATTGCGCATCGAAGACCTTCAGGAAAAAACAGATAAAGAATTAAAAAATATTTTTTCATCATCAACAACTGCTGCCGAAGGCGGAGTATTTGTGTTGATTGACAGGGTGGTGGTAAAAGAAGAAGGCTTTGATGAAGATGACCTGCATCGTTTGGGCGATTCTATTGATACTGCTTTTTATGAGGGCGAGGGCGATGTGCATGTTTTGATTGAAACCGCTTCATCAGCTTCGAGTCGCAAACAAATACTGTCTTTCAGTAATCGGTTTGAATTAGACGGAATCAGTTTTGAAGAACCGCAGCCTAATTTGTTTTCTTTCAATAATCCTTTGGGAGCCTGCCCGGTTTGCGAAGGTTTCAGCATGGTTTTGGGCATTGACCCCGATCTGGTAATACCTGACAAAAGATTGAGTGTGTATGATGGCGCAGTAGCTCCCTGGAAAGGCGAAAAATTAGGTAAATGGAAAGACCATTTTATCAGAAATGCTTCCAAATATGGTTTCCCGATTCATAAACCCATTGCCGATCTTACTAAAGAACAATACGATTTGCTCTGGAAAGGCAATGCGACGGTTGAAGGAATTAATGATTTTTTTAAAGAGGTGGAGCAGAATCTTTACAAGGTTCAGTACAGGGTTTTGCTCAGTCGCTATCGCGGACGCACCACCTGTACTGAGTGTGAAGGTCATCGGCTGCGCAAAGAAGCATTGTATGTGAAGGTGGGAGGCAAAAACATTGGAGAGCTGAGTGAAATGCCTGCCAAAGATTTAAAAGTATGGTTCGAGGGCCTGAAGCTGTCGCCACACCAGCAACAAGTTGCAAAAAGAATTTTAATTGAAATCAATAACAGGCTCGACACACTGCTGAAAGTGGGTTTGGGTTATCTGACCATGAGCCGGGTGGCTAATACCCTGAGTGGAGGCGAAAGCCAGCGGATTCAATTAACACGCAGCTTAGGCAGCAATTTGACCAACTCGCTCTACATCCTCGACGAACCTTCCATCGGCCTTCATTCCAGAGATACGAGCAACCTGATTAAGGTACTGAAAGAGCTCAGAGATTTGGACAACACGGTGGTGGTGGTGGAGCACGATGAAATGATGATGCACGAGTCTGATCACATTATTGACATGGGACCACTGGCCTCTCACCTCGGCGGCGAAGTGGTTGCCGAGGGCAATTTTGAAGAATTGATATACAACCCGAAAAGCCTTACCGGTAAATATCTCAGTGGAGAAATGAAGATTGAGCCTCCCAAAACCGTTAGAAAATGGAACCGGTCAATTATAGTAGAGGACGCTCGCCAAAATAACCTGAAAAATATAACGGTAGAATTTCCATTGAACGTATTGTGTGTAGTAAGCGGCATAAGCGGTAGCGGAAAAACAACGCTGGTAAAGCAAATACTCTATCCTGCCCTGCAAAAAATGAAAGGCGAATACTCGGGCGAAAAAGTAGGTTTTCATAAAGCAGTGAAAGGCGATATTGAAAGTATCCAGCAGATTGAATTGGTAGATCAGAATCCGATTGGTAAATCATCACGGAGCAACCCTGTTACCTACATAAAAGCTTATGACGAAATACGTAACCTTTTCGCCAAACAGCCTTTGAGTAAGATGCGCGGCTTTCAGCCCAAACACTTTTCCTTTAATGTAGATGGCGGCCGATGCGACACCTGCAAAGGCGAAGGCGAACAGGTAGTGGAAATGCAGTTCCTTGCAGACGTGCATTTGGTGTGTGAAAGTTGTGGCGGCAAACGATTTAAGGAAGAAGTGCTGGAAGTGAAGGTGAAAGACAAAAGCATTTATGACGTGCTTGAAATGAGTGTGGATGAAGCAATTGAATTTTTTGCTTCTCTGCCCGGAGGGGTGGATGGTGCACTACAACCCCTGTCTGACGTGGGTTTGGGGTATGTGAAGTTAGGACAATCATCGGATACCTTGTCAGGCGGCGAGGCGCAGCGTGTTAAGCTGGCTTCCTTTTTGGGTAAAGGAAGAAGCCATAATAAAGTGATGTTTATTTTTGATGAACCTACCACCGGCCTGCATTTCAATGATATAAAAAAACTATTGGCCTCCTTTAATGCATTGATTGAACAGGGTCATTCCATAATCGTAATCGAACACAATTTGGATGTAATCAAAAGCGCCGACTGGCTGATAGAACTTGGTCCCGAAGCGGGCGACCAGGGTGGAGAATTGGTGTTTGCAGGAAAGCCTATGGATATAAAAAAAGTGAAAAACAGTTGGACAGGAAAGTATTTGAAATAACAAGAGAAGGTTTATTTTACTTTTTATATCAAGTCTTTTTCCTTTCAATTATTAATTTTAAATAGAATCTTTCATTTGATATTTTCCACTTCCACAGCTTCCACCATCTCAAAATCCCTCATGGCATTGATGAGTTTGAAATGCCGGTAACTCAGGATATCGTCAGCGGTTATTGCTTTCTCACTGATTCTGCCTTCTGCAATCAGCCGCGCTCTGGCTGTGCCTTTGAGCAGAGGTGCAGAGGGGGTAAACCATCCGGCGCCATCCGAAAAAACAATATTGCAGTACAGTGTGTCCGTTACCAATCCGTTTTTAACGATTAAAATATCATCGCAATCGCCTCTTTTCGAAAACAAATAGTTCAATTGCGTTCTGTCGGTTAGCTTCAGGTTGTAATTGATTAGGTTATCTTCCACAAGTTTTAAAGTGCGGATATCTTTAATGGTATATTTTTCAGCCTCGGTGATTTTTGAAAATTCATTATAGCTGATCCTTAGTTTAAAAAGACCCCGGTTACACGCTTCCGGTATTTCTATTTCGTCAAAAAGGCGATATGCCGGATTTTTACCGTAATAAATCCGGTAAGCGTTTTCAAATCGCTGCTCATGCCATTTACCATGCATCAGCAGACCGTTGTTGATGCAGATTGTTTCAAAGAGTGGGTACATATATCTTATTTAATAATTCATTGTATTCTTCGTCCGCATTACTCTGTGCCGTAATACCGCCGCCACTTCTGAAAAACATTTTTCCGTCTTTTTTTTCTATGTATCTGATCATCACGGCGCTATCTAACCAGCCTTTGTCATAAATGCCAAAAACTCCGCAATAATAGCCGCGCGTCATTGCCTCGGTGTTCCGGATGATTTCAACCGTTCTTTGTTTGGGTGCGCCGCTCACCGATCCTGCCGGAAGTAATTTGAGCAGTATTTCTCCCAGGTTATACTGCCAGTTGGCAGGCAGCTTCCCCGAAATTTCTGAACTCGTCTGCAGTATTTCTCCCTTGTGCGTCCTGATTTTCTGCACAAACCTGAATTTTTCAACCCTTACATCAGTGGCCACCATCGAAAGGTCGTTGCGCATCAGGTCCACAATGGTATTATGTTCCCAGGCTTCCTTTTCATTGTTCAACAGCTGATTTTCTGCATCTTCGGAATGGGCATTTATAGTGCCTTTCATGGGGTAGGTGAAGATTTTGTCATCCGAAATACGGACAAAGCACTCCGGCGAAAACAATACAAACTCATCTTCCAGCAACAATTTATATGGCGCTACTGCCAAATCGAAGATTTCACTCAGTGTCAGATTGATTTCTATCACAGTGGGGAAGGTCAGGTTCAGCAGAAAAGAATCGCCCTTTTTTATATGGCTCACCACTTTATCAAACCTGTCGGTATAAAATTTTTTGTCAATGGGAGTCGGTTTGATGTGTACCGGAGTTGCAACCCCGCTATTCTTTCGGTTGGTCGTTCCATTGACATTGTAGAATATACCGTGTTCTGCGGCCTCGTTCAACCTGTAAATCAAGGGCTTAGCGAGTTCAAAATCAATAATGAATATAAAGCTTTCATTTTGTGCAGCAAAAGCCGATATCTGTTCCGAAAATTGTTTTAAGTCCATTACCGATCAAATAGGCTCCAAATATCCGTTATTATTCAGTAAATTTTTAGTGAATATTAAATAAAACTCAATTAAAATAAGCTTTGATTTTTGGAAATTTTTAAGAATGGAAGCAAATCAGCTGATAAAAAATAACTGATTTTAGAGGGAAATGGAAGAAGGAAAAGATAAAACCTGCTAAAAACAAAAAAGGTCCTTCCGTAGAAACGGACTGACCTCTAACGATTGCTTGCCATATGAAAAAAACTTGATACTAATTTGTGCTGCCTACAGCTTTTGTCTCACTTTTTCTTTTTCTCTTTACAATTGCATTGTGTAATTGTAACATAAAGATAGTACTTCAGAACAGGCGATTCCAAGCCAATATATGGTTCATTTTATTATGTCAAAATTACAAATTATTTTATGTGTAATTGATAGTCAATAATTTATGAAATATATTCTATGATGTCCAAGATGATTTTTTTATATTTAAAAGCTGAATTTTTCTCAAAATACTACGCTTTTCAAAAAAGAAACTGAAAAATTAAATTTTGATCCACCCGGGAACCAAGCCAATTATTTTCAATACATTAAAATTAATGTTAACATAATTAGTTCAAATGATTAAAAAACAGGGTACAAAATATGTTTTTCGTCATTTTGTTAAGGAAATTTGAAAATTCTCATTGCCGATTAAAAATTTAGCTCTACTTTAGCAGCGCATTTGAAAAAATGCAATTTTCGCATCGCATAACGACCTCTAATGATTGCTTGTAGTATTGAAAAAAAATATAAGCGCCGATTGAGTGATGTTGGTTTGAGATGCTTATTATTTTCCGACTGATTCTAACGATTGACTTGCCTATGATGGTACTCCAAATTTAGTATTTATCAAAATCTTTAAGTTTTCAGGTTAAGTATCCGGTTGGTTTTTCATCATCTAAAGGATACTTATATAAAAACAAAAAAGGTCCTTCCGTAGAAACGGACTGACCTCTAACGATTGCTTGCCATATGAAAAAATCTTGATACTAATTTGTGCTGCCTACAGCTTTTGCCTCGCTTTTCTTTTTCCTCATCAATTATCTGTTGTTCCCTGTAATTGATATGCAAATATACTATTCAAAAATCAGGCCATCCAACATAACTAATAGCCAAATTTGGGATATCAAAAAGGGTCGTCTCTTTATAATATATTGATATACAGTAATATATATAAATTAACTCTATGATTTCCAAGCCAATTTTTAAGAGAAATTTAATTGAAAAAATAGTTGTTGCCGTATGTTTTTGTATTTAAAGTCTTAAAAAAGACGTAATAAAATTATAGAATAATAAAGATTAACATCATTTCGGTTGCCTCGGAGAAATTCCTTTGAAAAAGTGTAGCAAAAAATTGTTTTTCATTTCATCATTTCAAAACAATTACTTTTTTCGCGTCATTCTGAACGTAGCGAAGCGAAGTGAAGAATCTCCTCGTTTCCAAAAGGATAAGATTTCTTCGCTACGCTGCGAAATGACGGTGAAGGAGGCTGTGAAATGACCGTTATTTTTACTCGTCATTCTATTTTTCGTGGTCATTTCGAACGGAGTGCAACGGAGCGAGAAATCTTTTGCTTCCAGAACGGTGAGATTTCTCCACTTCGCTGCGAAATGACGTTGGGGAAGGGCGAAATGACGATCAAAAAAGGCTGTGAATGACAGTGGTTTTATAGTTCTATGACGCACTGTATGGGTTAGGCATTGCCGCGCATTGCGACAATGGCCTTGAAAAAAATGTGCTTAAAAAATGTATCGAATACTTTGAAGAATAAAATGGCGACTCTAAAACCTCCTGAAAACAAAAAAGGTCCTTCCGTAGAAACGGACTGACCTCTAACGATTGCTTGCCATATGAAAAAAACTTGATACTGTTTTGTGCTGCCTACAGCTTTTGTCTCACTTTTTCTTTTCTGCTGCAATTACATTTTGTATTTTGTAATTGTGCTACAAATATACTATCATTAAACTGCGATTTCCAACACAATAATTATATATATTTAGCATTTCAAAACAAAATATTTATGTATATAAATCTGATAATCAATGTGATACAAACATTTTGGCTATGATGCCCAACAATAATATGTATTACATAATTTTTACAAAATAGCTTGATTTTTCTGGTTCAATTAAGAAAACATCTGATTTTTTTACATAATTGACTGCAAACCGGATTTTTAATACTCCGCTAAATGATACTGAATTTTTGGGAAAAATGAAAAGCAGGGCTAAAAAGTTTCTTCTTCAAAACAAAAAAGGTCCTTCTGTAGAAACAGACTGACCTCTAACGATTGCTTGCCATATGAAAAAATCTTTAAACTCTTTTGAGCTGTTAAATCAAATGTAAAAATTACAATTCAGTTTAACAAGAGCAAAGCTACTGCCAATTATATTCAATGACAGATATATTTTTTCAGATTCTATCATTCCTACACTGTTATAATTTTATTAAAACCATTGTAAACATTGAATTATAGAAGATTTCATATATGATGTCCAAATATTATTTAATTATTTTTAAAATTCAGTTTACATTTGTGAAATATGTCAAACAAACCAACGGATATACTATTTCAACTTATAAAATCTCTTGAAAAATCTGAAAAAAGGCATTTCAAATTATACATTAAGCGTAGTTCTGGCAATGAAGACCTGAAGATTGTGAAACTTTTTGATGCCATAGACAAGCTTATGCCTTATGATGAACGGGTATTATTAAAAAGGCTTAGGGATGTTACCAAACCACAGTTATCCAACCTGAAAGCGCATCTTTATAAAGAAGTTTTAGCGAGTCTTAGATTACTAAAAAGTACCGATAGCCTGGATTTACAACTAACCGAAATGTTTGATTTTGCGCATATTTTATACAAAAAGGGTCTTTTTTATCAAAGTCTGCGCGTAATTGACAAGGCGAAGGAAACGGCCAAGCTGAATCAAAAGTTTTTCTTTTTGCCCCAGATTTTATCGCTTGAAAAAAGAATTGAATCTCTGAATGTTACCGATACTTTTGTAAGCCGTATTGAAGAGCTTTCGGAAGAAGCGAATGAAGCCAATATTAAGGTGGATATGGTGTCCAGATTATCCAACCTTTCTTTACAGATGTATGGTTTTTTTATATCGAACGGCCACGCCCGAAACGAAGGAGAAGAGGAAAAAGTAAAAAAATTTTTCAGGCAAAACCTGCCATCGGGTTCATTTCATCAGGATGGTTTCTTTGAAAGATTATATCTATATCAAAGTTATACCTGGTATGCATTTATCCGGCAGGATTTTAAACTATATTACCGCTACACCCAAAAGTGGGTAAACCTCTTTTATGAAAAACCCACCATGCAAAGAGTGGAAACCGGAAATTTCATTAAAGCTTACCACAATCTGTTGAATGCCCATTTTGACCTGCGCAACTATCGGAAGTTTGAGGAAGATTTGGCTCGTTTTGAAGCGTTTTCGCATACAAAACGTGTGCAACAAAATGAAAATTTCAGGGTGCAATCATTTGTTTACATTGCCAGCGCCAAATTTAATTACTACAGCATCACCGGCCAGTTTAAGGAAGGATTAAAAGAGGTGCCCGATATTGAGGAAAAGCTTTCAGAATATGCCTTATTCCTTGATAAACATCGGATTATGGTGCTGAACTATAAGATGGCCATACTATATTTTGGTTCCGGAGATTTCAGTACATGTATTGATTATATTCAACGAATCATCAATGATTCATCCGAGCTGCGCACCGATTTGCAGTGCTATGCCCGCCTTGTGCATCTGTTGGCGCATTACGAATTGGGCAATGTAGATTTGATGGATTATTTGACAAGGTCGGTGTACAGATATATGTCAAAAATGAAGAACCTGACAGTAATTGAGCAGGAAATGTTCAGGTTTTTCAGAAATTCTTTCAGATTTTCACGCAGGCAACTGACCCCCGAAATTGAAACACTCCTGAGCAAAATTAAGCATTTAGAGGGCAACCGTTTTGAAACACGTGCCTTGGCTTACTTAGATATTATTTCATGGTTAGAGAGTAAGGTTCAAGGCAAAACCATGAGCGAAGTGATTTATAATAAATATCTTAAAAGCAAGAGAAAATAAAAAAGCGCCAAACGTAAAGCCCGGCGCTATTTGAAATCAACTTAATAAGTTCTATTTCAGTCTGCTCTCGTCAGAAATTGTCAGTTTTTTACGGCCTTTGGCTCTGCGGCTGGCTAATACTTTGCGGCCATTGGCAGTTTGCATACGCTTGCGAAAGCCATGAACTGTTTTACGACGACGACGATGCGGTTGAAATGTACGTTTCATAATATTTTACTTTTTCACTTTTTTTTGAATGTGCATGGGAGAACATGCTGATTTTCAATTACCTCCAACAGGGCACCACCCCCGCTGTTTGTGAAAGGACGGCAAAGGTAAGGATAATATTTTATTATTGATTAAAGATTGAGGCAGGAAATTTCAATTTTTTACATTTTCGGGTGGCCATATTGGGTGTATTCGTATTTAACCTTGAGGGTTATATGCAGCTCCCCTACCTTTGCAACTTATTTTAATTCAGTAATTGTGAAATATAATCATCTCTTTTTCGATCTCGATCATACGCTTTGGGATTTTGATACCAATGCAAAATATTCCTTACTCGAATTGTATGAAAATCTTTCATTAAGAGATAGAGGTGTTGATGATTTTGAAATTTTTTATAGAAATTATTTAAAACACAATGCTGTTTTGTGGGAACGATATCGCAAAGGATTTATAAAACAGGCAGATCTGAGAGTAAAAAGGATGCGCCTGACCTTGCTGGATTTCAAAATTGGAGATGAAAAACTGGCAGAAACAATGGGGAAAGAGTTTTTGGAGATATTGCCTACAAGAGATGGTTTGTTTCCATACTCCATTGAAATTTTGGAATATCTAACATCCAAAAATTACCGATTGCATTTGATAACCAATGGTTTTGAAGACGTGCAACACAAAAAGCTGACTCATTCAAGGATAAAAAAATACTTTGAAGAAGTGATTACCTCCGAAGTCTCCAACAGTTTGAAGCCACATAAAGATATTTTTGAGTATGCACTAAAGGCAGCAGGAGCCGGAAAAGAAGAAAGTATTATGCTGGGGGATGATCTGGAGGCCGACATCATTGGCGCATATAAAGCAGGGCTTGATCAGGTGTTTATCAATCATAATGGTAAAAAGCCCGATTTCAGACCAACCTATACTGTTCATTCATTAAAAGAACTTGAGGAAATATTTTAGGGGTTTAGCAGGTCAAAATCGGATATTCAGTTTGGTTAATCTCTATAAGCTCTTCCTGTCAGCTCCAGAAACAGTCCTTCTAATCCGTGTTGGCCATGTTGCTGCAGTAGTTCGGTTAATGAATTATTGGCAATGATTTCCCCTTGATCTATGAGTGCAATTTGCTGGCATAAATCCTCGGCCTCATTAAGCTGATGAGAAGTGTAAATGAGGGTGGTACCCTGCCGATTGGTTTCTTTCAGGAAAGTAATAATTGCATTTCGGGATTGTACATCCACTCCCACTGTGGGTTCATCCAAAAAAAGAATTTTTGGCTCATGTATCATTCCAATAGCCAGATTTACCCGGCGCTTCATTCCTCCTGAAAATTGTTTGACAGGCTTGTTAAACACCTCCGATAAGCCCATAACCGATAATAATTCTTTGGTTTTGGATTTGATCTTTTCATTTTTCATACCATACCAGGCGCCAAAAAATTCCATATTTTCTGCAGGGCTGAGTTCTTCATAAAAAGCAAAATCCTGAGGAACATACCCGATTGTCCGGTTAATTTCTTTTTTATGCGCCGAAATTTCTTTTCCAAAAATTTTAATTGAACCTTCTTTATAAGACAGCAAACCGGCCATCAGGTTCATCAGGGTGGTTTTACCGGCACCATTAGGCCCAAAGATACCATACCGAAGCCCTTCATCAATGGAAAGATGAAGATCTTTCATCAATAAAGGCTGGTTTTTGTAATTGAAACTCAGGTTTTCTATTTGAACAGCTAAAGGCATATCGTAGCGAAAATAGGTAATCTGATTCACACTAAATGAATTCCTTCAAAGCTTTTTCCTCCAATACAATTCTTTGAGTTATGCCTTCAACCTGCCCCCATTTTATGAGGCGGATGAAACCATTGTCAATTTCTATACCGGTGATATCGCCATCAGAAAAGCAACAACAGCCGGTATTAAAGTAGGAAGGATTGATGTGGGTATAATCTTCTTTTACGGCATCTGATTTGCCATTGATATTTTTTATTTCAAGATTAATTTTATGAATGGCGCCGGTATCATTTTCTCTGATGGCTATTTGTTTGTTGCGGTACAGCCGCTCCAGATGCGTCAAAGACTCAAACACCGGCTGATGGGTATGACCCGTTATCAATAGGGTCAAGTTTTGTTCGGCAGCCCATTGGTACATAATTTGATTATGTGCAGTTTTCATGATATTATTGTTAGAAGGCTCGTTGGTATTGATTTTGAGGTAGGCCTGCAATGGCGCCCAAATACGGGCAACGAAAAATTTTGTGAGCATATTCCCGTCGCTTCTTTTATCACCCTGATGACCATGCGTACAAAATATTTGAAGTCCTTTTTCTTCAAACAGAACATTTATGATTATTCCTTCATAAACTCGAATCTTTTTGCCATAAATTTTTTTTAGTTCTATACCTGCCAGTGGATCATTGGCCCAATACAGATCGTGATTTCCGAATATTTTAACAAAACTGTTTCTGTAATGGAATTTTTTTTCAGCGCTGAAAGCTTTTATGTTATGCTTCTTAATCTGCGATAAAGTATTTTCCCACAGTTCTTCGCCGTCTCCCAGATTTATAAAATAGAAATGATTTTTATAATAATAATTAAGTGCCTCCAGATAATTCTTTTCAGCATTTACAAAATCATCAGCGCCGTCTCTTCGCCCTTTGTGCTGATCGGAAAAAATGATTATTTTTTTCTTTTCAGTATGAGAAATAACAAATCCCTTTTTCCCCGGATCACTCAGAATGTGGTCAAAAAGTTTCGAAAGTGCATTGAAAACCCTCTCCTTATCCGGCTTTGAGTTGAATTTTGCGGAAGCCCATAAAACCGGCTTTCTAAAAAATGACTGTAGGGAGGTCTGTAATTTCAATAACCTGAATTTCTTGTCTAACCCAAAAAACTATCTTCTTTTGCTCTTATTGAGCCTGCCTTTGAAGAGGCTCTTGCCATCCGTAAATGCTTCAAGTACAATTCTGCCCGCCGGCATGTGGCTTAGGTCGTACCGGAATGTGGCATTTTTGATATCCTTATATTCATGTTTCTGCCAGATTACGCCGTCCACCGTAATTTGAACAACGAGGTTTGCTTTTCGATTGGAAACAACACTCAATGTGGTAATGTCTTCTACTGATCGGGGGTGCAAGGAAAATGCCTGCTTGAGTGTAGTGGTATCGGTAATAAAATCAGGCGCTGCTTTAAAGCTAAACATTTCGCCATTGCCGCAATCGCTTTCAAAAGCATGAATAAGATTGCCCTTCATATCAAATATACGCAGATTGCCATCGCCGTTTTGTGGTTCAGCCCAGAACTCGAGTCCATCGCCGGCGGTATCAATGAGGCTTAACGAATATTTTCCCGGAGCCAGATGAATGGTATCGGTATATAATTTATTTGCCTCCAATTGTTGAGGCATCTTTTTAAAGATTGTATCTAAGTTGGTATTTACCAAAAATATACTGTTGTCCTTTGGTTTGTTGTTGGTGAGAAACTGCAGTACAAAGTCTGTAGCAAATTTTGGCGGCGCAGTAAATGTGGACTTCATATCATTATCATAAACCCATGCATCTTTCTTACCATTTGGATTTGTAAGCGATACGCTGAAGGTGTTTAATCCATCCTTTTCCTGAATTTCGCCCGGCAATGCAATTTCTGCCACCTGATTAAAAGGTAAGTCGCCTTTCCACTTAAATACTTTTTTTGCAAAACCTTCGGTTCCATAAACTATTGTCAGGGTTTTAAGGTTATCACTTCCAAGATTCCTGAATTTAACTCTGGGGGTATAGCTTGCAGGATTCAGTCTGAAAAAACGCTGCTCATCGCTGGGAACCATTATGGCTTCTACGGCTACGTCGGTTTTTTGTTTGGGCGCAGCATACTGAAACAAATAAGCAGAGATGTTTTCCACTGCCTGAATATTGTCGGTAGCGGTGTAGGGTTCCATCTGTAATAAAACATCATGTCGCCCGGCTTTGGCAAATACATCAATCATATCCGGCTGCTGCAGGTCGCCGGGGCACCAGTAAGCCCTGTCATATACCCAGGTGCCACCCTGCGGATAGAGTGGATTATTGCCGCAGTCTTTCCACATATCCCGACGGTCAACTGTCTTTCCGTCAAATTTAATTTCGCGCCAGCGCTTGCAAAACTCACTACAACCTTTCGGTTTGTCCATTCCATGCCCGGTGTGTTGAATCCGAATCCGATTGAGCGCCGAATTATGAACCGATTCATAATTTACGGGCAGCAGGTTGTCTTCAATCTTTTCTTTTGGATCACCATATTTGTAACCTTTATTCCAAAGCGGCACAATCCCCATCGGCACTACTACCGGAGGTCCTGAAAGAATTTCAAAATCAATAGTAAGCGCCCAGCCCACTTTTTTATCTTCATAGCCGGTATGATTGTATTCTACCTCTACACTATCACGCAGAAAGGGTGCAAAATCGGTAACATCCACCTGCCATTTCCAACTCCAACCTTTGCCAAAAATACTGCCATAAGGGGTAAGCATCCTGCCTAATTCGTAATTCAGACTTTTTGCATTTTGACCGCCCTTGCGTCGAAGTGTAATATAGTCCAGATAGTCCCAATGTGCAGTATTTAAATGATCAGGACTTCCCAGTGTAACATGCATGGTAATCTTACGAACCGGATAGCTTTCTGCAGGAAATACACCCCATGCAGGAAACGGATTTTCTCCCTTGGTAGCATCGCAGGTGATGGTGGCGCGGTTATGAGTAACCACGTGGGTAACTACCGGCTTTTGAGCTAAAATTGTAAAAGAAGATAAAAACAATAGCGTAAACAAAAAGGTTCTGAGCTTCATTGGTAATATAAGTTTTGATCAAAAAAAGATAACCAAAGGTATTTGTTTCATAGAAGGAAACCAAACTTATGAAATAAACTGACTTTGGTTATAAAAAAGGTAATTGAGACCTACGGTGTTATTGCAAATAACTCAAATTAGTTTTGGGCGAAAGCGCCAGCAGACTCTCATAAATAAGCCTGATCGTATTCTCAATATCATCCTTATGAATCATTTCTACCGTTGTGTGCATATAACGCAGCGGAATAGAAATGAGTACTGAAGGACATCCATCATTACTGTATGCAAAAGAATCGGTATCGGTGCCGGTACTCCTGCTGAGTGCGCGCCATTGCACCGGAATCTTTTTCTTATCGGCTACATCTTCCACAAAAGCAAGCAGTTTGTTATGAATAGCCGGAGCATAAGCCAAGGATGGTCCTTTGCCGGTTTGCACATCGCCTTCAATATTTTTATTAATCATGGGGGTGGAGGTGTCATGCGTAACATCTGTAACGATGGCTATATCAGGTTTAATACGGCGGGCAATCATTTCGGCGCCACGCAGACCGATTTCTTCCTGCACTGCATTGACAACATACAAACTGTAAGGCAATGATTTTTTATTTTCTTTCAGCAGTCTGGCCACCTCTGCAATCATAAATCCGCCGATGCGGTTATCAAATGCGCGCCCTACATAATTATCATAACCCAATTCATCAAAGCCATCCTGATAGGTTACCACAGCGCCAATATGAATACCCAAGTCCTCAACTTCTTTTTTACTGCGGGCGCCACAGTCTAACCAGATATTCTCCGGCTTAGGTTGGGTTTCGTTTTTATCTCCGATTCGTGTGTGAATGGCCGGCCAGCCAAAGACAGCTTTCACTTTTCCTTTTTTGCCATGTATGATTACCCGTTGACTGGGCGCTATCTGATGATCGCTGCCACCGTTTCTTTTCAGGTAAATCAGTCCCTGGTCGGTGATGTAATTTACGAACCAACTGATTTCGTCGGCATGTGCCTCAATCACCACTTTGAACGGTTTGCCGGGGTTGATGATACCCACCGCTGTTCCGTAAGGGTCCACAAAATGCTCATCAATATAAGGCTTCAGATAATCGAGCCATAATTTTTGTCCCCAGCTTTCAAACCCAACGGGAGAGGCATTATTGATATAATTTTTTAAGAATTCAAAAGATTTTTTTGTTGTCAGGGATATTTTTTTTTCTACTTTTTTCTTTTCGGTAACAGACTTTGCCATAAAATTTAATTAATTTTCAAATGTAAAAAATAAATATCATTCCCATCCAATTTTTGCCTTTCCTGTAAAAAGTCAGTTAAATTTGCTTTGTCTAAAATTTGTTGTATGAAGAAATGCTACATTCTGCTGATTGTATTTTTATCGGGTATCATTCAAAATGTAACGGCTCAGGATTATTCCGAATATCAAAAATTCTGGTTGGTACAGAATGGCGATACCCTGCCCTATCGCATACTCTTGCCCGAAAATTACAGCCCCGGAAAAAAATACCCGCTTATTTTGTTTTTACACGGAAGTGGCGAACGTGGCAATGACAACGAAAAGCAATTAGTACACGGCGCAAATTTATTTCTCAAAAAAGAAAATCGTGAAAAATTTCCGGCTTTTGTTGTATTTCCGCAGTGTTCTCAAAAATCTTACTGGAGCAATACTATGTTTCTGATGGATGAGAGGGGTGAACGCAATTTTTATTTTGTAAACGGAGGCGAACCATCTGCCGTCATGAAAATGCTGCTTTCGCTAATGAATAATCTACAGGAGCAGTTCAAAATCAAGCAGGATCAGGTGTATATTATGGGTTTGAGCATGGGAGGTATGGGCGCTTATGAGCTGGTAAACCGAATGTCTAATACTTTTGCCGCAGCTGTTCCCATTTGTGGAGGAGGTAGTACGGCATCTGTTCAAAATCTGAAAAATACATACTGGTGGATTTTTCATGGCGCTAAAGACAATGTGGTACTGCCAAAACTCTCTCAGGATATGGTAAAGGCGCTAAGGAGAGTAGGCGCTATCGTAAAATTTACACTTTATCCTGATGCCAATCACAACAGCTGGGATGCCGCATTTGCAGAACCCGATTTGCTTAAATGGCTTTTTTCTAAAAAAAGAATCACAATAAATACCGAAAAACCAAACAACTAAGCAAGTGAGGCGTTAATATGATATATTTCATTTTTGAAAATAAAAAAAAGGTATTATATTTGATAGTAATTATTTGATTTATAAACAGATGAAAAATTTAACCCGGTGAAAAAATTATTTAACCTCATAGGATTTTCATTAGTAGGGCTGGCAGCCGCAGCCGCTACCGGTGTTGTGTATGAGCTTAAACGCAGAAAATTATTGAAAACCCTGCTTGCTGACGCAGCCGATGAGGGCTATGAAACCGCTTACGATATCAAAAACCCTAAAGTGCGGGGTCTCCGTCAAAAAAAGAAAGACCTGAAGTACGGGCCTACTATTTATACTGATTTGCATGAATAATAAAGGGTTATTGCATCCTACACCCTTTTTATTCAAAAAAGATACCCATACACTTCTTCCACCCTGCCTTTGGCCACAATTTCGATATTAAACTTATTCTTTTGCCTCAGGCTTTGGTTGTATTTGCTCACGATTATCTTTTCAAACCCTAATTTTTCAGCCTCGGCAATGCGTTGGTCTATCTTGTTTACAGCTCTTATTTCGCCACTCAGGCCTACTTCTCCCGCAAAACAGATATTCTGGGGTAGTGGTATATCTTCATAAGATGACAATAAGGCACACAACACCGCCAGATCAATGCTGGGGTCATCCACTTTTATGCCCCCGGCAATGTTCAGAAACACATCCTTTACCCCAAAATGAAAGCCGCCCCTCTTCTCCAACACTGCCAAAAGCAGTTGCAGCCGCCTCAGGTCAAAGCCACTTACGGTGCGCTGCGGAGTACCATAAACTGATTGAGTTACAAGCGATTGTATCTCTATCAGCAAGGGCCGCACCCCTTCCATCGAAGCGGCAATGGCTATACCGCTCAGTTGCTCTTCCTTTTGGGTAATCAGTATTTCGCTGGGGTTGGCCACGCCCCTCATGCCCCTGTCGGTCATCTCATAAATACCCAGCTCGCTGGTACTGCCAAACCGGTTTTTAAGCGTTCGCAGTATCCGGTAAGCATAATGCCTGTCGCCCTCAAACTGCAACACCACATCCACTATATGCTCTAATATTTTGGGCCCTGCAATGCTGCCTTCTTTGGTAATATGACCTATTAAAAAAACAGGTGTGTTGGTCTCTTTTGCATAACGATGAAATTCGGCTGCACATTCTCTAATTTGCGAAATACTTCCGGCGCCGGCATCTATCAAATTGGATTGCAGGGTTTGCACGCTATCCACAATTACTATGTGAGGTTTTAGCTTTTTTATCTCCTGAAAAATAGTTTGCGTAGATGTTTCTGTCAGCAAATAAAAATTATCACTGTAGTAAGCTTCATCATCATTTCCTAATCTGTCGGCTCGCATTTTTATTTGCTGCTCGCTCTCCTCCCCACTTATGTACAGCACCTTTAGGTTTTTCAGTTGCAGCCCACATTGCAAAAACAATGTACTCTTACCAATGCCCGGTTCACCCGCCACCAACACAAGGCTGCCCAACACGATGCCACCGCCCAAAACCCTGTTCAGCTCTGCATCCTGGGCGTTGATGCGTTTTTCTTCTATACTTTTCACATCGCTTATTGCAATGATCTTTTGTGTTCGTTTTTTATCATCAGCATAGTTTTTCCAGCTTTCCTTTTCACCGCCTTTGTCCACCACTTCTTCTACAAAAGTGTTCCATTGCGAACAAGAAGGGCACTGCCCCAGCCATTTCACACTTTCGTAACCACAGTTCTGACAGAAGAACGCTTTTTTTATTTTGCTCATAACAATAAAGATATAACGAATGTAAGCTGCAAGACAATTTTTAGTGTTTATTTTTTTATGTTACCGGCTTGGCAACATATCCCGGCGGTCTTGCGTCGCACTCTTCAACTGATGAATTTCTATCATCATTTTATTCGGTAATGATTAAACATTTCATCGCCCAAAACACAGTTCTCAAAAAGTAAAAAGGCCAATCTTTCGACCGACCTTTTACTTACTAACCCATTAAATTCTGGTACTAAGATACAAATACCTGTCAAAAATAAAAAATCAATTTGGGGTGAATAGGTGTAAAATATTAGTTATTTGAAACAGCTTAGAAGCACAAATAAATGAAAATCAGGTCAATACAAATTGAAAATGTGGCAATATGAAACGAAAAAAGTTATCTACATGACAAAAAGTCATATTTTTCATTTATATTACAATTGGTTATAGATTTGCAGATATTAATTTCAATTGATTAAAAATTAAACATTAGTAAATGACACCTTCAATTATGCTCGTTTCAATACTGTTCATGGGAATCAGTATGGTTGTTTCAATGATTTTGAAGAGTAAATTTTCAAAATACAGTAAAATTCCGCTTGCCAATGGCATGAGTGGCCGTGAAATAGCCGAAAAAATGCTTCGCGAAAACGGAATTTATGATGTACAGGTTACTTCTGTACCCGGTTTTTTGAGCGATCACTATGATCCTACCAAAAAAACTGTGAACCTCAGCCCCGATGTGTATGAAGGCAGAAGCATTGCTTCGGCAGCAGTAGCCGCCCACGAATGTGGCCATGCTGTGCAACATGCAACAGCTTATGCTCCACTACAGATGAGAAGCCGTCTGGTTCCGGCTGTTCAGTTCAGCTCCACTATTGTAAACTGGGTTTTATTGGCAGGTCTTTTTATGGCAGCCTCCGGCAGCTACACTTTATTGTTGGTAGGCATTATTTTGATGGCTGTTACGGTATTGTTTTCGTTAATCACCCTTCCGGTAGAGTTTGATGCCAGCCGAAGGGCATTAGCATGGTTGAACCACACCAACGTAACCAACAGCAGCGAATACCCCGGCGCCAAAGATGCGCTTAAATGGGCAGCCACCACTTATGTAGTAGCGGCTTTGGCAGCGGTTGTAATGCTGCTGCAATATATTGCCATCTTCATGGGGAGAAGAGATTAATCAGATATACTTTTTATATAAAGAAATTGCAGCAGCCGATTTTGGCTGCTGCATTTTTTGTGTATTACAAATTCTTTCCCTTCTGTTTTGCAGCCAACTGCAAAAGTTGGTTGAAAACCTTTTCATTGTAAATAGTAATGATTCAAAATGAGCTTTAGGTTTTGTGGTTAATAAATTCATTTATGGGTATCTTGAAAATAAGACGGACAAGGAATTGGCGGAATGAATTTAGCAGCTTGTTATTCTTGTTCGCTTTTGCCCGAAACTTCTTGCGAAGAGTTCAACAGCCTTTTAGATAGAGCATTATTGATTGACAAGGGTTTTGGTTTTTTCTGTCAGGTGTAACAATAGTTTATTTCTCTTGTTTTGTCGCAAATATTTACTAAATTTGCGACAAGAATAAAGCGTAAAAATGTCCAAAAGTGTTGAAATACAAGTGTTAGAAAAGATAAAGCGAAGCCCAAGAGGAACGCTTTTCTTTGTGGACAGTTTTGCCAAAATTACCAATACCAAAGCTGCAAATAAAGCATTGGAACGCTTAGTAAAATCGGGCGAGTTAGAACGAGTTGCACAAGGTATTTATGTTCGTCCTGTCATTGACCATTACATAGGAAAAGTGTTGCCGAGTATTGAGGAAATTGCCGTTGCCATAGCAAAAAGAGATAGAGCAACCATAATACCAACAGGCAGTTATGCAATGTATAAATTGGGATTGACAACGCAAGTTCCATTAAACATTGTTTTCTATTCCGACACTTCGGCACGAAAAATTAAAATCGGGAAACAAACCATTACGTTTAAAAAGGCGAGTTCTAAAAATTTGGCTTTCGTTGGCGAAATCAGCACGTTAGCAATACAAGCGTTACGGACAATCGGCAAAGACCAAGCAACCGCCGAAGAAATAAAACAGATAAAGGAGATTTTGAAAAACGAAAATCCAAAACATTTTCAGCACGATTTGCAATTAGCGCCTGTTTGGATAAGAAAATTGATTGCAGACAATGAATGAGTTTTCACATTTAAAAGAGTGGTTTCGGTTGCCCGATGAAACTAAAATCAGATTGTTTGCAGAAACAAGCCGACAAATCGGTTTACCTTCTTCATCAGCCGCAGAAAAAGATTGGTGGGTAGTTCACACATTGGCAACAATCTTTTCAATGGAATGGGCAAATGTTTTAACCTTTAAAGGTGGAACTTCGTTGAGCAAAGGTTGGAATTTGATACAACGTTTTTCGGAAGATATTGATTTAGCATTAGACAGAGAATTTTTAGGTTTCACAGGCGAACTCACAAAAGGCGACATCAGAAAACTAAGAAGAAAATCGTATCAGTTCATCACGGAAGTTTTTACCGAAGAACTGAAAAGTAAGTTTGAAGAATTGGGCTTCAAAGACGTTACAGCAAATTATCGTGAAGTTGAAAATCACGACCAAGACCCTTTGATTATTGAAATCTATTACAACAAACTCACGGAAACGGACACTTACTTGAAACCCGGTGTTTTGATTGAAGTTGGTAGTCGTTCATTGAAAGAACCATTTACGCAACGAACTTTCGGGACATTTGTTTCTGAAATTTATAAAGACAATCCTTTTACAGACAAACCACTTACCATTCCTGTTGCAAATCCTGAAAGGACATTTCTTGAAAAGATATTTTTATTGCACGAAGAATTTCAAAAACCACTTGACAAAATACGAGTTGAGAGATTAAGCCGACATCTTTACGACATTGAAAAGTTGAGCCAAACTGAATATGCTGACATAGCTTTGCAAGACACAGAACTTTACGACACAATCGTAAGACATCGTAGTAAGGTTACAGCTATTTCGGGAATTGATTATTCAAAACATAATCCTGCAAACATCAAATTCATTCCGCCTGACACCATCATAAATAAGTGGGAAGCGGACTATGACGAAATGAAAGGCAGTATGATTTACGGACAACCACTAAACTTTGACGAACTAATAAACAGACTGACTGAATTACAAAAACGAATAAACACAAGCCAACGCAAAAGCAAGCACATTTGCATTTTTGCTGACACACAAGGCCAAACAAAAAAATGTAGAAAGCTTGCTTGCCAACGCACCACAGACGGACGAGAAGAAGAACGAGGCATACCAGCGGTATGGCAAATGTGGCGGTTTCGTGCTTCGTAAGACAGTTTTTCGTAAATTTAATATTGGGGAGCATATTATAAAACTTATTTTAGAAAACAATTTGAAAAAGCTTTTGAAAAAGAGATTATAATTTAAACACAAAAAAATAATGAATTAAGCCCCGATCCAAAGCGACCAGGGATTTTCCTTTATAAATTTGAAATAGGTTTGCAATTCAATCTCTATGACAAGTCTAAAACGGTGAATCTATATTGTTTCCTGACTTTGACACTATTTTTTGCTGTATTTTATAACTATCTGTATTTCAGTATATTATATTTTTTGCGTCACCATTTTGGGTGACGCAAACAGCTAAATGAGCTATTTTTGAGAATGTTTGTGCATAAAAAAAAGAATCGTTCAGGAACGACAAGTGTGGTGATTGTTGAAAAGAAGAAAGGAAAATTCAAGGAATTGAAAACTGTTGGCGTAAGTAGTGATGAACAGGAGATTAAAGTTTTAAACCCTAACTTTCTTTTTTACGTATTATATAAATCGAGGCCAAGTTTTTTGATAAGTTTGTTGGTAGCATTGGTAAATTCATTCAGGTGCCACTGGTTATTTATCTTTACCTTTTTGATGCTTGTCAGCAGTTGTATATAGTCGTTTACCGATATTTTTTTGATTATTTGTTTATCTTTTAGTTCAATATAAAATTGCTGGTACCATTGCAGGCAAAGGTGATTGATGAACATCCATCCTTGCAGCGTTTGTTCATTCTGCATATAGGTATGGTCTGCTTCCAGAACATTCTTCATGCCATCAAACATGGTTTCTATATACATTCTGCTTTTATAGGTTTCATAGACTTCTTCGCTATCTGTGAGGTTTTTTTCGCTTAACAATGCGATGGTTCCAAATCTGGCAGCCTTTGTATAATATTTTTCTAATGAATATGTTTCAGGGCTGTTTCTGGTTCGCATCAGATAATCACGTTCTTCCCTGAGCCTTAGCTCGTCATCTAAAAACAAATGAATAAGAGTATCTTCCTGCTGTTGCTGCAGGGGCCAGACGATTCGGTTCTCATGGGTAAAGAACTTTGCATTGGCTTTAAACATATTATTGGTCAACAGGCTGTAATCTATCAGTGCATTGTCTCTTTTTAGAGGTATAATGTAGTCCAGCTTCTCTTCTCTGAGTAAAGTAATATTAGCTTTTGAGTAAAACCCTTTGTCGGCTACAATAATGGCCTTCTTTACCCCAGACATGGCCAATGTATTTTTAAACGCCTTTACATCCCTGATGTTGCCGGGTACCAAACGATAAAATACCGGCATACGGCTGGTAAGAGAATAGATATACAGAATATTAACCTGACCATCAAAGTTATAATGGGTATTATAGCCTTTTTGGGCCATCGGAATATTTTCTGATTTACTAATGATGGATGTGCCGTCAATAAGGATATAATCATCTTTGCCGATAAAAGAACGCATATACGACTGTGTGGCCTCACTTTGTCCGCCAACATGGTTTAGTACTATTGAAGCGGTTTTGTCGTTAAAAGTGGGCATATCCAGAAGCTCATAAAGAAAACTGCTCTCAATCCTGTAAGGCATGTTTTTTAAAGGACTTCTAAAGGCAAACCGACAATAAGCAATGCTTAGAATTTGTTGCCAATAATCTGGAAAATACTTTTTTAGCTTATCGGCATAATGTTTGAATTTTTTAACGATAAAGTACGATAAGCCATATTCTCTTACAAAAATGGGTGTATTGATTTTGCCTTCCTGTATTTTAGTTACCAAAAGGCGTGGCGATTGCCGAAAACCTTCTTTTTCGGTGATGGTTCCCAAACACTTTCCTGATACCTTTTTTGGCCTTTTAGTCTCTGCGTTATATACTGTTTTATACTCATATAGATAGTACCTGTTATTGATGCGCCGAAGTTCGGTGCCGGGCTTGCGATGTTTAATCGCCCAAAGCGGGTGTGGAGAATCAGATTTTTTCATATATAATACGTGTATTACGTATTACAAAGAAAATAAAAATCCCTGAAATAACAAGGATTTTTACACCTTTTTTCTCTAATACGTATTTTTTTCGAGGTTAGGGATTAAAATAAACGATAAAGCCTCAATCCAAAACGACCGGGGCTTTTCTGTATCCCTTCGTCCAACTCCGTCATTGTTGTTTAATGTTGATGGTATCGTTTTGAGGTAGAGGTAAATGCCACTGTTAGCTGCGTTTGGCTTAAAAAAAATATTACAAGGAACTTTCTATGAATTAATGGTTTTCAAAAACTCATTCCAGATATCCGAAACAATTTTGTCTGCCGGCCGAATGTCCTGAAGCATAGCCGATACCTGCCCTATTTCTAATTCGCCTTCGTCCAAATCTCCTTCAAACATTCCTTTTTTAGCACGTCCGCGCCCCAGCAATTGTTGCAGTTCCTCTTTTGTAGCGCCATTTCCTTCGGCAGCCGTTACTTCTTCATAAAACCGGTTTTTCAACAACCTTACCGGAATCAGTTGTTTGAGCGAAAGATGCGTATCTCCCTCTTTGGAATCAATCACTGCCTGTTTAAATTTTTCGTGCGATGATGCCTCCGGGCTGGCCACAAAGCGGCTCCCAATTTGTACGCCTTCGGCCCCCAACATAAATGCAGCTGCCATCTGTCTGCCGGTGGCTATTCCGCCTGCCGCAATTACCGGAATGGTAACCGCATCGCATACCAAAGGAACAAGCACCATTGTTGTGGTTTCTTCTCTGCCGTTATGGCCTCCGGCTTCAAAACCCTCGGCTACCACCGCATCGCAACCGGCTTCCTGGGCTTTTTGGGCAAACTTACTGCTGCTTACCACATGCGCCACTTTAATGCCGTGTTCCTTAAACCGTGGCGTCAATAGTTTGGGATTACCGGCGCTGGTAAACACAATAGGCACCTTTTCTTCGATGATGGTTTTTACATGCGTTTCCAAATCAGGATAAAAAAGAGGCAGATTCACTCCATAAGGCATTTGAGTAGCTGCTTTGCATTTTTGAATATGTTCTTTCAGCACGTCAGGATACATGCTTCCCGAACCGATTAAGCCAAGCCCGCCCGCATTGCTCACAGCGCTTGCTAACCGCCAGCCACTTGCCCACACCATACCGGCCTGAATAATAGGATATTGAATATCAAATAGTTGCGTAATCCTGTTGGATAAAGAAAATAACATGATTGATTTTTTAATGATTTGAAACCCTATCTCAAAAATGAAAAGGAAATTAATTATTTGTTCAGAATAATACTTTCTCGCTACCCCAAATCAATTGTAGTATGATCGCCAATGTTCAAAATACGCTTCTTACCCTTTATCAGCGTATCGTTACCAATCAGCGAATTCATCAGCACAATATCTGACAGGTTGGCGTACTCGCCAATGATAGAATTACTTACCACCGATCGCTCAATAATCGTATTCTCTCCCAATGTAACATTGGGGCCTATTACACTGCTGGTTATCACGCATCCTTCGCCAATGCTCACAGGGGGAATGATTACTGAACCTTGATATTTTGAAGGATCTGCGGTAATATTAAATTTCTTCAGTAAAATCATGTTGGCGTGCAGCAATGTTTCTTTATTGCCGGCATCGTACCAGTTATCCACTTTAAAGGCATCAAACCGAACCCCTTTTTTTATCATACATTCAATGGCATCCGTAATTGTCAGTTCTCCATAAGTCAATACATTTTCTGCAATGTTTTTTTCAAGACATTCAAATAAAATATTGGTTTCCTTTATTTTATAAATGCCTACCATTGCCATGTTGGACATCGGTATCTGCGGTTTTTCTATTACCGAGTCAATGCTTTTGTCATTATTGATATATGCCACTCCAAAATTGCCCGGATTGTCAATCTTTTTTACCCCAATTGCCGAGTGAGGATTGTCGAGCACATCGGCTATATTATACTCGCAAATGGTATCTCCCAAAGTAATCAGCGCTTCATCATCACCAATTATTTCTTTTGTAAGATTCACAGCGTGGCCAATGCCTCGCCGGTCTTCCTGAATGATGAAATGGGCAGTAATATCCGAATGATTTTTCTTTATATAATCGGCAATTTTGTCGCCCATGTAACCAATTATCAATACAAACTCTTTGATTCCTGCTTCGGCAAGCTGGTCAATGATAATGCTCAGTACGGTTTTGTTGGCCAACGGAATCAAAGCCTTAGGCTGGGTGTAACTATGCGGCCTCAGTCTTCTTCCTGCACCGGCTACAGGTATAATTGCTTTCATTAAAATAAATCTAAATATTATTGGGGCGTGCCCCTCGCCACCCTTTTTCGCCTTTGGCGAAGGCAGGGCTTCGCTCGGGTCGGGCTATCCGCTACAAGTCCACGTGGCGCCTCCGCTTCGCTCCGGCGCCACTGCGGGCTTTACGCTTCTATCCCTCACGCATTTATTCTTTTTGGGCGGTGAAGATAAGAAAAAATAATGGTGGCATTCCGGAAGGAAGTCAATTTTTGGTCGTTGAACAGATGAATCCTATTGTTATAGCATAAGTCATTATTTCTTAAAGCAGCACATCGCCTACTTCATCCCTCTTTCTTTCCAGCACACTTTTGGCATACACACAATAGGGTTTTATTTTCAGGTGGCGCTCCCGTGCATATTCTACGCCTGCCATTACTAATTGTTTGCCAAACCCTTTTCCTTCATAAGCCTGATCCACTTCCGTATGTTCTATTTTCAGGATATTATCATCCAAAGAAAACCTCATAAAACCTGCCTGAACTTCGTTTTCAAACAGTCTGAATTCACCTCTTGTACCATTTTGTTCTATAAGTATAGCCATAATAATATTTTTAAAAACAAGTAATCTGTCTTTTGTTTTTGGTATTAATCCTCCAAATATCCGAATTTTCCATTATTAAAATCATCAAAAGCCTGAATAAGTTCTGCTCTGGTATTCATTACAAACGGACCATGAGCAGCAATGGGCTCATGTAGCGGAGCGCCTGCCAATACCAAAACGGTGGCATCTTCTATTGCTTCCAGACTGAAACGCTCACCTTCTTTATTAAACAAGGCAAAGTGGTCCTGTGGCACAATTTCCTTATTGTTTACCTTCACACTACCTTCTATCATCAGTATGGCAGTGGCATATTCTGCCGGAAAATGCAGATCAACATTAGCACCTTTTTTCAGTTTCACATTGTAGAGATGAATAGGTGAAAATGTGTTGGCGCTGCCTTTCTTGCCCTGATATTCACCTGCTATTATTTCTACCTCGCCATTATTATCGGGCAATGCTACTCTCGCCATGTTTTTATTTTGTAAAAGCTGGTAGCGCGGCTCATCCTGCTTGTGTTTGGCAGGCAGGTTTACCCAAAGTTGTACCATCTGAAATTCACCGCCCTTTTTACTCCATTCCCGTTCATGAAACTCTTTGTGCAGCACACCGCTGGCAGCAGTCATCCATTGTACATCGCCTTCTCCAATCACTCCGCCGGCACCGGTACTGTCGCCATGCGCTATCCTTCCTTTGTAGGCAATGGTTACAGTTTCAAATCCTTTATGAGGGTGTACGCCCACCCCGCGCGGTATTTCACTTGGCGAAAAATGATACTTACTGTTATAGTCCATCACTAAAAAAGGATCCATTCGCTGCATGGATACCGTACCGGGAATGAAATGGTGTACCCTAAACCCATCTCCCACAAACCTTGACGTTCCCGGCGCAATAATTCTTTCTATACTTTTAATACTCATACTATTTTTTTTAACCCAATTCCATAATTCTTTTTCTGACCTCAGGCACTACTTTGGTACTGAACAGTTCTATTGATTTCATGGTAAGCTCGTGAGGTACAAATCCTAAGCTGGCATGAGCCACAAATCTGGTAAAACCAAAGAGTTTATATTCATGCACAATTTTATCTATTACTTCCTCCACACTTCCTACCATCAGTGAGCCTCCGGGGCTGCGCATGTAATCGTATTGCTGTTTCGACATAGGAGGCCAACCCCGGCTGCTCCCCACCCTATCCATGATTTGTTTGTAATAAGGGAAGAACTGCTCTGCGATTTTTTCGCTGTCTTCTCCTATAAAAACATGATTGTTAATACCCACTTCTATTTCTTCCGGTTTTTTGCCCATCTCAAGAGCCGTGTTTTTATACAAGCTTATAAAACGGGTGAACTGCTCGGGAACTCCGCCAATAATCGCCAGGATAAGTGGGAGTCCCAACTTTGCCGCCCTGATTGCGGAGGTGGGCGTACCGCCTGCGGCCAGCCAGATGGGGATACGGCCGTTTACAGCTCTGGGATACACGCCCAAATTATGAATCGGCGCTCTCAGCTTTCCTTCCCAGGTAACTTTTGTTTGCTGATTGATTTTTAATAGCAGGTCTAATTTTTCTTCAAACAACTCTTCATAATCTTGTAGGCTGAAGCCAAACAACGGAAACGACTCGATAAAAGAGCCGCGACCCGCCATAATTTCTGCCCTACCGCCCGAAATAAGGTCAATAGTTGCAAACTGCTGATATACGCGCACAGGATCATCGGAACTCAATACCGACACCGCACTTGAGAGTTTAATGTTTTTGGTAATGGCTGCTGCTGCCGCCAGCACAGTAGCAGGCGATGAAACTGCATAATCGGGTCGGTGATGCTCTCCCACGCCAAACATGTCAATCCCCAACTCATCTGCCAGTTTGACTTCCTCCAACAGGTCTTTAATTCTCTGCTCCGAATGAATACCCTTTTCACCGGTCTCGGGCAGTACATCGGCAAACGACATCATTCCAAACGCTAATTTTTTCATGCTAATATTTTTATTCAGTGATTTTTAAACGTTTTATCATTAATCGGCCAAAGCCAGCAGTCCGTGCAGGTCTATGGCATTTGTAAACATAGTAAGCCGGCCATTACTGTCGAGTGGCCATTCTTCCTTTGGCCTGTCCCAATAAAGTTCCAAACCATTTCCGTCAGGATCGCTCAGGTAAATAGCTTCCGATACACCATGATCCGAAGCACCTTCGATGGGGTAATTCATTTCTGCCAGCCTTTTGAATATATTTGCCAGGTCTTTCCTTGTGGGGTACAGTATGGCGGCGTGATACAATCCTGCACTCTTTACCGGCGCCGGAGCCTGACCTTTGCTGTGCCAGGTATTGAGGCCGATATGGTGGTGATAACCGCCTGCCGAAAGAAATGCAGCCTGTGAACCATACAGCATAGTTACTTCAAAACCCAAAATATCTTTGTAGAAACCAATAGACCGCTGCAAGTCTGCGACTTTCAGATGAATATGTCCGATTCGGGTAAGTGGCGGCACAGTATAATTATCCAACATAGTACTACAAAGGTCGGAAATGCGTGATGGATGGAGATTGGCCTATGTTAATAAATTATAGAATAATTAATTTTTGCAGCATCCTGCTACAGAGCGTATTCTCCATCCTTTTATCGTTGCCATTATTGAGCGAAGGGAGAAATCTCCCGTTGATCGAATGACGATTCGGAAAAATCGTTCGACTGTAGGGAGAAGTCTTTACAAAACATCCTCCTACCTATTCTCCCAAAATCTTCACTTCCACCCTACGGTTATTGGCTCTGCCTTCGGGTGTATTGTTGGTATCGGCAGGTTGACTGCTGCCATAACCATTGGCTACTAAACGATTTGCGGCAATGCCTTTGCCGATTAAGTAATTCATCACACTCATTGCACGGTTTTTACTCAGGCGGTTATTTAATGCCACCGAACCACGACTGTCCGTATGCCCCTGAATTTCTACCCTCGCGGACGGATTGTCCTGTAAATATTTCACCAATCGGTCCAAATCGGTAGAGGCAACAGTGTTCAATGTCGCTTTATTGGTTTCAAAGAAAATATTGTTCAATACGAATTTCTGTCCTGCTTTTGCCGGCTGAATTTCCAATTCTAATTTCACATACAAGGTTGTACTTCTATTGAGTTCTTTAGTACTCACCTGTTCTATATTGCTGAAATAACCTGCCTTTTTACCCGAAACAGAAAAGTCTGAAGCTGCATCCAATTGTACTTTAAACTGTCCATCATTATTTGTATTCACTTGTTGCAAACTGGTTTTGGTATTATTGGTTACAGATACCTCCACATCAGCCACAGGGTTACCGCCTTTTTTGTCCACGGCCTTGCCCGATAAAGTAAAGCGTGGATCATTGTGCAATAAAATAAGGTTAATAGCATTGCCTGCTGCATCAAACATAGCAGGTTCTATTTTCTTACTTTCTGTTATGATACCGTTGAGCTTGCCTTCTACTGCATACTCATCTTTTGAAACATTGGATAAAACCAGTTTGCCATCTTCGTCCGATTTTCCTGAATAGGTTTTCCCATCCGCTGTTTTTATGGTTACCTCTACATCTGGCAACGGTAAATTAGTGGCTTCATCTTTCACCCATATTGCAACATCTTTCAACACCGGTTTCACTTCCTCAACCACAGGCGGTGGTGGCGGTGGCGGCGGAATTGGTTTTTCTTTTCTGCGTAATAAATTTGTTCCCACACCTATCTGATAAAAAAAAGCTTTATTATCGTTTTTGTTGAATGATAATCTGTACTGAGCGCTTGTAAACACAAAGGCTTCGTCCCATAAATTGGCATGTAGTCCTAAACCTAATGGAGCATAAAATCCGGTTTTCCCGGCATTGCTGTACAGTCCGGCTCCAGCCGAAATATAGGGTGTTACAGCCGCTTTATTTTCTGCTAAAAATTTAAAAATACCATTGGCTTCAAAAGTGAATAATTTTTGAGTAGCTGTATAAGTTCCCGCAGGAAAAGTGTAAATACTTTTTGTGTAATTGATACCGGCATTGATGTCAAAATTTTTATGCAATCCCTGCCAGTAGCTTACTCCATAGCCTGCATCCATCATCGGGAAATTGCTCCACTGTCCATTTTTCAATACAGAACCAAGGCTACTGGCTTTTATCTTCATAGCTGTTTGAAAATCGGTAAAAGAATAATGCAAGGCAACTGAAGGCAATTTCTTTTGGCCTATGGCCGAAAAACTCAGTATCACAAAAAGAAGAATTAATATTTTTTTCATCCTAATGATTTTTGGGTTTAGGATTTATGGGTTGTCTGAAACAGCGATGCTGTCTGAAACAGCTTTTTTATTGACAAATGAAAATGTAAAGGGTTGACTGATCCCTTGCACCGAAGGATCGGTGGTTTCTATCGGCATGCCTTTTTCATCTAAAGTTTGTACTGTCCATATAAACTGATTAGTAGCTGCCGGTTCAGGCACTATCATATTCAGCCTTGGCTGCCAGGTAAACTGGGTGGTTCCTTTTATCAATCGGTCTTCAATAGGCGGTGTACTGCGCATAGATTGCATGGGTGTTTGATCGGGCAATACCTGCCAGATTTGTATGCGGTAAGTAGCCAATGCGCCTTGCATGGTGGGCGTTAAGGGTGTCCATCTGAATATGATGTAACTATTGGCCTGCTTGGCTTCCAGCGCTTTGCCATCGGCCGGCTGCATCAATTGTGGCAACTGATAACTACTTATTAAAAATGGTTTTGATGCTGTCCATTCTGTTCGGGGTTGATCCTCCATGCCATCCCACAATCTTAGCCGGATGCTGTACTGACCCGCGGCTAATTTACCGCCTTCGGAAAAACTGTTGGCCATTTGTGGCGAAGAAAAATTGCCATTTTGTAATTGCAAAATTTCACTAAGCGGCAAAGCTCCTGCGTTACTTGAATAAGAAACAGGCTGACTTTGTTTAAACGGAAGCTGGTACACCATTTGCCCTTCGCTGTTTAAAATTTCAGTTTCAAAACGAACCGGTCTATCCACGGCTCCCATACCCAATGATGTTATTACCACCGTTCCATTTACTGGGCGATACCATTCGGCCAGATAAGCCGAAGGCCTTGAATTGACGGTGAGTATTACCCTCAGTTGGGCGAATCCGGAAATTGAAGCAATGCTCAACAATACCAGCATTACAGCTTTTCCTAATTTTTTCAGATTGTATATATAATTGTTCATTTCAATTGTATTTAAAACTATGGGCATCAATTTTTACCTAAACGATATTGAATAGAAGTTCTTACATGACTTTCTAAATAATTAGCGCCTAACAAAGATGGTGGCGGCACCAATTCATTACCGTACTTCAGAAAGTTGAGTGTGCCGCTAAAATTCCAGGTCATTTTATTGGTTAATGGCCATTTGAAACCGGCCGTTGCCAACCAGTTATTGCTGGGTGTAAAAGCCTGCAATTTGGTATTGGTATATTGCAACTGTCCGTTCAAACTCATCTTAGGTTTTTTTACCGGAACATTTATACCTGCCGTGCCGGTATAAAGCCGGAGTTTTATATTGCCGGGATTTACTACGTTTTGAAACCACAACGCACTAAAATCGGGCGACCAGTTTTTATTAAAGAAAACCGGTACATACATCAGCATCACACTTTGCGTATTGTTTTTTGTGGGCGGATTGGGCAATATGGTTTCATCATACTTGCTCCAGGAATAAGTGGCACTAAGCATATTGCTCATTTTTGAATTGCTCCAGGAATAAGTGGGATTGATGCTTAAATCGTTGGCCACATTTTTCATACCCAAAAAAGAACCCACTGCGGGCGCCTGAAATCCAAAATTATTGTAGTTGGCATTCAGAGAAAACTGATCAGTGAATTGAGCAAATATGTTGGCATTGGCAATAATTTGTTTATTGCGTGTACCGCTCCAGTTGGTAAACCGCCTGCCAATATCTCCATTAAACAAATACCTGGAGTTTTTTGAACTAAGTCGGGTATTAACCGTATATTCCAATCTGTCATTTTGCAGAAAAGGATAGCCTGCGGTATAATATCCTTTACTGAAAAATCTTCCGTTCAATCCAATATCAAATTGTTTTGATTTTTTGCCGATAGCCATCTGCGTAGCAAACCCTTCTGCCGTGCTGATTCTGGGTTTTAGTAATCCAACCAGGCCTTTAAAACTTCCATTGTTTATATATGGAGCCGATATATTATTAATGTCTCTTGAATGATAACTATTACCCAATTCAGTATTAAAATACCAGCCGGTTTTGCTTTTTACATTCAGTAAAAAAGTGGCTACTGTAGCTTCCTGCGGATCGGGGTGCGGTGGTTTGTTGATGGCCGCAATGGGTGGAATGCTGTTTTCAATATCCTTACTTTTTACAATATTGAAGCCTGCAAAATAAACACCTTCCTTCTCAAACCCAATCTGAGCCATGGTTTGCTTGCGTCGGTATATGCCTAACACACCAGGTAGTGGTGTATAAATGGCATCCTGTTTTCGCTGACTGATGCCATGAAAAAATTTTAATCTGAACCTGCCAGGACTTAGTTTAAACCCAGCACCAAAAATGCCCAAGTCGCCAGTACTTAAAGGGCTGTATTGCAGGTATTGTGTACCCAATTGCAACTCGGCCCATTTATAACTGGGGTTTAATCCAATATTGTTAATTGGGTTGGTAAGCCATTGTCCCAGGGTTTGTTTGGGCCGGGGAATATTGGAAGGCCAATAACCACCAATGCCGTTGAAATTATAGTTCATCGGGCTTACATTGATGTTGATGGGCAATTTAAATTTCCCATACGTGAAAGTAGGATTGAAATTAAACCGCACTACATGCCAGGGCCGGCGGGCACTGAAGAAAGTCGGACTATTGGGTTTGGTGGTCAATCCATAGTAATCATAAGACATACCCACATTGCCCGAAACTTTCATTTTTGGTTTTTCTGTTTGGGCATTGGCAATAATGCTCCAAACAAAAATTGGAATGATGATGAGTTTGTACTTCATTTTTTAGCTTTTGCAGGGTGCATTATTGAAATTTAAAAATTAGTAACTTTTTTGGTGGACAATTGATAATCGCCAAACAAATCGCATAGTTTTTTGATATCCTTAATTCTTGTATAATTGTTATTGCTCAATACGGCGATCACTACATTTTCATCCGGTAATCTAATCAGCAATGCCCTGTTGCCGGCCCACCATCCATCATGGTACAAAACTGTTTTTCCATTGCCGGTGGTAACTTTTTTCCAACCCATGGTATAGGTGCTGCTAAAGCTCATACTACTGCCAATGGTTTTGTAAGCAATGTCTAATGTGGATTTTTTCAAAACCTTTCCGGTGCGCAAAGCATTGTCCCATTTTCTTAAATCCTGCGGCGTACTATACACACATTTATCGCCATAAATTAAATCTAAATAACGAAGCCTGTAAGTGCTACCGTTGCGGTAATAAGATTTGGTGGCTTTGGCAAAATTGTTCAAATTCAGTACATAACTGTCATCCATCTTCAGTGGTTTGAAGAAAGTATTCACCATATAGTCGGCATAACTGCTGCCCGATACTTTTTCAATAATCAATGCCAGCAAAGCATAGTTGGTGTTGGAATAATCATACACAGTGCCGGGTTTATGAATCAGTATTTTTGCTTTATTATCAGCCATCACATCCAGCAAATCTTTATTGGTTACGTTGATGGATTTATCCCAGCCCGCTTCATCAATAAATTGCAGATAATCTTCCAGCCCGCTACGATGGCTGAGCAACATCTTTACCGTAATATCAGGATAAGGGAATTTAGGAAGATATTTTACAACAGCATCATCCAAATTCAACCTGCCTTCTTCCATCAGTTTCAAAATAGCTGCTGAAGTAAAGGTTTTGGTAATACTGGCAATATCAAATGCAGTATGACTGTTTACCTTGTCCTTGTAGCTGTAATATTTTTCAAACAATACCGAATCGTTTTTAGCTACCACAATGCCGCCATTAAAATCTTTTGGAACGGTGGCGTTCACAACAGAGTCAATCTTGCCCGGCAATTCAGGAGGGATAGGCACATAAATAGGAGGTTCTGGAGGATTGCCGCCCGGAGGATATACACCACCGCCCGGAGGATTAACCCCACCACCCGGAGGATTGGTTCCGCCATCGCCCACATTTACTTTAAAAGTGCAGGCGCATTTTTTAGTGCCGCAATTGGCTGTAAGCGTGATGGTATAAGCGCCCGGAGCCGGGAAGGAAATTACTTCGTTTAAGGTAGTAACCACCTTGGTATAAATAATTTGGTTTTGCTGGTTATACACCACTATCTCGTTTTTGGAAGAGATGCATTTACCATCGCAATAATAAACACCCGATAACACATAATTGGTATTGGCCACAATGCCACTCAATACAGTATTACATAAAATAGGTTTACTGGGTTTGGGTATGCCCGCTTGTTGTGGCACTAAGTAAAGATTGGTCCAGGTGTCTGAAAGGTTACATTTACAATCTGCCGCATCTGGAATATTGCCTGAGGCACAAATAATTTTATCGCAGGTTTTACAAAGCGTATCCATCAATGTAAGATGGAAACAAATTTTATCCAATTTCAACACACAATCTTTCTTCAATGGTTTTGGCAAGGATAATTGTATTGGGATGGTATAAGTGCCCGGCATCAATGGGCTGCCATTGTTCCATACCAATTCTTCGGGACAGCTTCCATTGGCGGATAGTGTGCTGCCGGATGAAGTGTAATCATTCCAAACTAAACTGCCTAATGATGTGTTGCCTGCATTGGGGAACAAACAACCTCTTTCCAAAATCTGCACTTTACAGTTTTTACAATTCGGGTCTGTCCAGCTGTATTTTAAATCTGCCAGACTAATGCGCACTTCTTTCACCGGTTTTTGAATAGTGAAAGTGAGGTTATAATTAACAATAGTAGCCGAAGCCTTGCTGCCTGAAATGCTTACCGGCGCTACCTTTGCGGAGTCTAACAGATTAGTGCAATTGTCGCATGGCGGCGTTAAGGAACAATCTTTCACATACACATTAAATTTACCCGTAGTGTCGGCACAGCCACCCGGGAAGGAAACGGTAGCAAAGAAATGATGAATACCGGGATGCAAACCGGATAAAGGTAAGTTCTCGCCTGTACCAACATTGGTGATGGCAGTACCATCATCATCAAACCAGTTTACAGTATATCCGTAAGGATTGGGTTTGGGCAATGGAAACCACAGGGTATCTGTGGTGCAAAGCGTATCACAGCCCACAGGGAACAGACTTACATCAGGTCTTGGTTTTATGGTTCCTACGAACTGACTCACACTACATCCCATTGGTGAAATAGCAGTTACCATTATCATTCCTGGTTTGCCGGTTGTCATGGTACTGCCGATAAATCCATTGCTCCAGGAATACACATAATCCTGCGGACTAACAGATGGACTGGCGGTTGCGATAAAAGTAAATACATTGCCTTCGCACAAAGTACCTGTGGGAGCGGTAACAGTAAGTGTAGGCGTTTGTGCAATGGTTACACATAAGGTATCATAAGCCTTGCAACCTGTAAGATTATCTGTAACAATTAAAGTTACTTCATAATTTCCTGGAGTTTTTGAAGGAATATTTACAGTAGTAGAATATCCTGTAGATGGTGAAAAATTTCCGGCAGCCGGGCCGGTAATGCTCCATTGATATTGGTAGTTGGTATTGTAAGCACCATTATACAACGAGAATGGAATATTGCCAGAGCAAACTAATTTATTGCCCATAATTTTTGCTATTGGCATGGTATGATAAGTAACCTGCACATGGTTGGAAGTAGCTACACAGCCTGGTCCATTAGACACTACTACCCAGTATTCACCATGAGTATTAGCGGTGTAAGTTGCATTGGTCGCACCGGCAATCGCCGAGCCATTCATAAACCATTGATATGAGCCAAAGCTGCTCGGCGATGCTGTAAGAATAACAGAATCTCCTACACATATTTTTTGGTCGGCGCCTATACTTACAGATGGTGCAGGATTTACGGTTACAGTTTGTGTATAAACTTTTGTACATCCATACACATTAGATACGGTAAGGGTTACAGTAAAGCTACCTGCATTTTGATAAGCATGGGTTACATTTTGTAAATTGGATGTGAACCCATCCCCAAAATCCCAATGATACGTTAATCCGGTAGATGTGGAAGTAGCGGTAAATGGCGCATCCGTTTTTACACAAAGTGGTGTAGGTACATTCATTACAGCATCTACATTGTAGGTGCGTACGGTATCCTGATAACTAACTGTACAAGTGCCATCCGTGATGGTGAGTGTAACGGTATGGAGTCCGCCACTACTGTATGTAACAACAGGAGGCGTTGCCGATGTGCTGCTTAAAGGTGTACCACCCGGGAACGACCAGTTATAGGAAAGTATGGGGTTGATGGATTTGCTCAGGTTTACAAAACTGGCTTTATCACAAACCGCCGATGCCGTAAAGTTGGCCGCAATGGTAACTTTTACCTCCTTACAAATTTCTTTGGCGCAATAGCCTTCTTTGCCAAACACAGCACATACTTTGTAAGTGCCGGTATCTTTATATTGATGGGTAATATTAATTCCATCTCCCTCTTTTCCATCGCCAAAATACCAGTGCACATTACCTAATGCGGATGCCGGTGAGGTAGATGCCGTAAAGCTAATGGGGTTACAAAGTGTATTGGTAAAGTTTACGGTGTAATTATCAATACCCGTGCAAGTATCACAGGAAAGTTTAACAATCCTAATCGTATCTGTATATTCTTTGCAGGAAGTATTGCAAATTGAAATGGTGCAGTAATAGTAACCCGGAGAAGTAACCGTATAATTAGGCGTAGTGGCGCCTCCAATAGCTGATCCAACTCCATTTGCAACTAATGTTTTATACCATTGGTAGCAATATCCTGTGGATGGAATGGCATGCAAAGTAGTATTGACTACTTCTTTACATCCCCAAACGGTCTTGTCTAAAGTAGATAAGGCTGCAGTTATATTCAGTTTTTCTTCAGGTACTACTATGCTGGCTTTGGCCTTGCATCCGTTTATCAACACTTCCAAATTATACACACCCGCCTGTGTAATGTTGATGGATTGCGTATTTTGTGGTGGCCCTAACAATACATTATTCAAATACCAATTGTAGCTGGTACCTCCACTGATGGATGATATAAGTGTTAGTCCGGTAGTGGAACAAAGCGATCCAGCTTTGGTAATGGTTAATGGTGGCGGACTGGAAATAGTTACGGTTTGACTGATACTGCCGCCGCAAGTAGTAAGCGTGAGTACACAGGTATTACCTCCTGTAGAGCCATGCCATAGAATATCTACAGAATTGGTTCCTTGTCCATTTAAAATGGTGCCTAATCCATTGCTTAAAGTCCAATTGTAACCACCGGGTGGTGCAGGCGTGGTACTGGTATAAGTTACGGTATTATCCATACAAGTATTTAAACTGCCCGTAAATTGAGGCGCTGTATATGTATTAACATTGACCGAAACCGGCAAGGAGGTACATCCATTTACATTTTGAGAAACCTCCACTTTGTAAGGTCCGGTATTGTTCCATGTTACCATTACTGAATCATATTGCGATCCCATATAGGAAGTAATGCCTCCGCCTGTAATGTTCCAGTTAAAAAATCCTCCCGACATATTGGATGATGCTGCATACATCACCGTACTACCCGGACAAATCAGTATTGGCCCTGCAATGGGCGAAAGAACCGGATTGTCTAAAACTTCTACCTGCATGCTGGCAGTAGTAATGCAATAATTAGAAGGATTAGTAGTTGTAGCTGTAACTGTGTATGTACCCGGACTGTTCCAGGTGCCTGATATAGAACTTCCATTGGAAAAACTGGAAGGACTAAAGCCGGTAGCAGGACTGATTGTCCAACTGGCATTGCCATTGGCATAAAAATTAAAAGAATTGCCTTTACAGAATTTTACAAGTCCGTTAATCTTGAAAGGCGGTACTACATCTACTTTCAAACTGGCTTTTCCCGAACAACCCGTATGTGGATTTTTATAATCACATTCAATGGTATATGTGCCAGGAGTATTGCCCCAAAGGATATCAATAGCTGCTGTATTTTGATTGGCGCCAATAATGTTATTAGGCCCGGTTACGGTCCAATTGTAAAACGTGCCGGGCATTTCGGGCAGACTATAAGAGGTCATAGTATTTGGACAAACCTTAATGCTACCCGATGGTGTCATGGTTGCGTACAGCACAGGCACATTGATGGTAGTGCTATTGCCGCAAGCCCCGCCACAGTTGCCATTGAGCGAAACTGTTGCCGGAAAACTACCATCCCAAACCACTTTGATACATTGGCCTTTATTGGAACCTATAATAGTTCCACCCGTAACCGACCAGTTCATACTGGAGCAGTTATTGGGTGTGCAGTATGTGGCGGTATCACCCTTGCAAAGCATTTGTTTACATCCGGGTTCTATTATCAATCCACTTTCAGGTTTTACGGTTATAGTTTGCCTTACCGTATCGCGGCAACCACATTCTCTTTCCTGTTCCTGCGCTGGTTTTACTGAAACTGGTTTGTTATAGGCCACCATCGTTATGGTATAAGTACCTGGTGTAGTGTAGGTGTGATTGGGATTGGTTTGTGTGGAAGTATTGCCATCACCAAAATCCCAGTAATAGGCTACGCCACCAATGGAAGTATTTGTAAAGGAAATATTTTGATTAAAGCACAAAGGACTGGCAGGTGTAAAAGTAAATCCCGCCTTAGGCGAATCTTTAAGACTGATCAATGTTTTGATAGTATCCTTACAAAGCCCGTCGCTACTACTAATCACCACCTGAATAGAACCACTTGTTCCATTTCCCCAGGTAACAAGCATTGGGTTTCCGGAGGCAGCAGCAGCCGCACCACCAATTACTGTCCAGGTATAAGTATAGCCCGGCATATTGGGGAAAATCATATAAGTTTGTTTGGCGCCTCTGCATGCCAATAAAGAATCCGGCTTTTCGGGGTTTTGTCCAGAACCTCCATTTGGATGATCAATTTTTTCCTTGCAAGGACCCATATCGGAAACCAATCGAAAATCGGGGCAACAATTTTTTTGAGCCAACAGTGGTTGTGCCAAACAGATTAAGAATAATATATAGAGCAGTTTTTTCATGGAGGGTTAATTAGAAATTTCGTAGCAAATAATTTTTTCGCAACTCACACAATTTTCATCGGTAAAACGAAACCGGATACAGATGGTACTTTTTCTGTTGCACCCAGCTTTATTTTCGGGCAAAGGAATTTTAAATTTAAACTGAAGATTACCCTGTTGGTTACAATGCCACTCAATCATTTTTGAAGGATAATAAGTGCTGTTGTTTACAGGGCTTGCATTCCAGGCTGTACCACCGTTCCAAGATGCAGTATTTTGCGAAACAAAATTGTATATCCAGTCTTCATACGTAGCACATTTCATACAAGCCGTGTCAATAGTAGATTCTTTTTCCGAAACAATTTCGGCAGACAGGTATTTAATATTTACAGGCGATATATTGAATTGCTGGCTGATAGCCGCCACATTTGCCGGACTAATATTGACCGAATTTCCTTTGTCCACCATTTTATTGGCACAGCAGGAATCAGATTTAACCGGTGTAGAATCTTTGGGAGGTTCGGGTGTTACCATTTCGGGCATATTTACGGAAAACAGGGTAGGTTCGCTTTGCGCGTTTTTACAAACGGGCCTTTCGTTTTCGTTGATGGCCGTAACCCGCCACACATATTTCGCCGTTCTTCTTTCAAAGGTATTAGGTGGTGCCATGTATTTTGTAGTGCCTTTGATATCTTTAATGATCAGTGGATAATTATTATACAAGGCTTCAAACATGGTTTGCCCATCCTCCACTTCCCAAAGCATTAAACGATAGGTAACCATACCTTTTGCCGACATAATTAATGGTGTCCAAATAAAACTGATGGGTTTTAAAATATCGGTAGTACTAAGGGTTTGATTGGCTGCGGGTGTTACATTAGTTGGCGCTGTACATTCCACAGGCCTAATTTCAAAAGGCATACATCGTTCAATGGTTTCAGTATTTCTACCCTGATTTTTTATAGGAATAATTTGAACACAAAGTTCAAAACTACCGTTGGGGAGTACACAGTTATCGCCCAATAAAGAAAGTGCGGCTTGCCCCGCCCATGCTTTTGGAGCGCCGGGTTTAATATTGGTGGGTTGTGCTGTGGCAGGTTGATTGCTGCCGCAAACCACCTGACCGGAACCGGTTTTTATATAAACCAAAATCCGGCTTTCTGCCAAAGTCGCTGTTCCCGAAACCGTAATGGTAAACATATTGCCACCTGAAGCCCAGTTGGCGGTATTGGCCGGTGGATTGGGTGGTAAGGAAATGGTTATGTTTTGTCCGTTTGTAGCTTTTACAACAAACCAAAGGAGAAATATTATAATGATTTTTCGTGTCATAAAAGGTAACTTTAATAAATTTCGAACTCTGAACAACAACCATATCAACAAAAAAAGCCAAATGTTACCCTTCTTTCTTCTAAAATTTCCCTAAAGAATTAAATTACTGATCCCCTTATTTATGGGGAAGTTTTTCTCTAAACATAAATGCATTTTCATAAAGCCTTTTTTGTAGTTTAACTTACTTTAGTAAATTTAACCATAGGAGAATACATAAACCAAAAAAAAATTCACCTTTTTTTAAAGAAAATGTGAAAATGTAAAAAAGGTAAAGATTACTTCGTGGTACGTCCATTAAAATTTTTTATTAAAGTTGAATGAGCATAATAAAAGAAAGAGCGGTTGATTGTTGCTTTTTGTTGTTTATTTTCGATTTTTATCTTTATTTCGTTGATACAAACCAAAAAGTATGCAATTACTTGCAGAAAATAAAAAATACAGAATCGGAGGCTTCATAGTTTTAGCAGCTGTTTCTCTGGCAGCTCATTTTTTAACCACTCTTTCCTTCTTTTCAAGATGGGAGGAGCACAGGCCGATTGCCCAAAAACTGACAATGAGCGTGTTTCTGATTGCAGTGATTTTTATTATCGGAAAAGTTATCGAAAGGATTGTTGACACTCAAACAACCTCCGAAGGTATCCGATATAACCTGTTGAGAATTGTACGTTTACTCACTGTAGCGTTTGTATTATTGGTAGTTGCTTCTTTTTTGTTTCAAAATCTCTACACGGTTGCGGTCAGCTTCGGTATTATTTCCTTGGTTTTGGGTTTTGCACTACAGGCGCCCATTACCTCTTTCATTGCATGGCTGTATATTGTTTTTCGCAGACCATTTCAGGTGGGCGATCGTATTCAGATCGAAGGCATCAGGGGTGATGTGATTGCAATAAACTACTTAGACACTATCATTGAAGAATGTAGTGGGGTGTATCTGGGCAATGACCGTAAAAGCGGCAGACTGATGTATTTTCCTAACAGCGTTGTTTTAAAATCGCAGGTAATCAATTATTCTGGTCCGTTTGCTCCTTTTATATGGAATGAGACGGCAATACAGGTTTCCTACACCAGCGATCTCCAGTTTGTGGAGTCCTGTCTGCTCGATGCGGCTAAAAAAGATTTTAATGACCGATATCCCGGAAGAGATGAAAGCGACAATGATGCGGATGTCTATTTCAGAATCAATACTTATGCCTGGCTGGAGGCAGTCGTTTCTTATCCGGTGGAGCCGGAAGATACGACGGGAAGGCGCAATAGAATATTGAAATATGCACTACCTGCCTTGAATGCAGAGCCGGACAGAGTTGGCTTCCCCGAAGGAACAAGAAGATGATTGCTGTCGATAAATTTTATCAAAAAAAATATTAAATCTCTTAAACTACGGTGCAGGTTAAATTTGGTACTTTATACTTTTAATTTTATAACCACTTCCTCCGGAATTGCACAGATTCTTCTGTTTTGATAATCAAAACAAACCATACCCGTTTTGGCGATGGCAATGATTACTCTTTTATCGTCAATCATTTTTTCAAGTTTGTAAATTAAATCAAAGCTCACTCTTTGAAAATCATCAGCGGCTACAGATGCTATAATGGTGTCGCCATAAAAGGCTTCTTTTTTAAATTCAATACCCACATCAGCCATAATCAGGCTTACACCACTCAGGTCCAGTTCGCTGTAAGAATGGTGCTTGAGAAATTGTAATCGGGCTTCATGAATGATGCTTAGTATAGCATCATTGCCCACATGCCCTCCATAGTTTACATCGCCAATCCTAACAGGAATTTCAGTTGAAAAATTAAACGATTCCGGTAATGTGATTTTTATTTTTGCCATTATCAAAAATACAATAAACATTAATAATTCGATTGACTGACCTTTCGGGTTAAAAATTTGATCCGAATATTCTATTTTTGAAAAAACGTAAAAAGATGAAGCAAGCCCCGATAGGTGTTTTCGACTCAGGTTATGGCGGTCTGACCATTCTTAAAGAATTGGTAAACCGCCTGCCTCAGTATGATTATATCTATCTGGGAGATAATGCACGCGCACCGTATGGCACCCGCTCTTTCGACACGGTATATCATTATACGCTGGATTGTGTGAAATGGTTTTTCGAACAGGGCTGCCATTTGGTAATATTAGCATGTAATACTGCCTCAGCCAAGGCGCTGCGTACTATTCAGCAAAACGATTTGCCCAAGATAGCTCCAGATAAAAGAGTATTGGGTGTCATCAGACCTACTACTGAAACAATCGGCCGGTTTTCCGAGACTAAATCAGTAGGTATTCTTGCTACAAGCGGCACGGTGGCCTCACAATCTTATCCGATAGAAATTTCAAAATTCTTTCCTGATGTAAAAGTTTATCAGGAAGCCTGTCCGTTGCTGGTTCCGCTTATAGAGAATAATGAAGCCGACAATTCGGGCGCAGATTATTTTGTAAAAAAATATACGGGCAATTTATTAAAAAAAGGAAGCGATATTGATGTAGTGTTGCTTGGATGCACTCATTATCCCTTAATAAAAAAACTGATTCAGGATAGTTTGCCATCAGGTATAAAAATCATTTCGCAGGGAGAAATTGTTGCCGAAAGTCTGGCTGATTATTTGGCCCGTCATCCTGAAATAGAAGAAAAATGCAGTAAAACCGGCTCCCGTCAATTTTTTACCACCGATTCGGCGGTTGATTTTGATAACCATGGAACTCAGTTTTTTGGTGAGCCTGTTCAAAGTCGTCATGTGGATATTTAAAAATTAAACAAAAATGATTGTAGTCATCACAGGAGCTTCCAGAGGAATAGGTTTTGCAATTGCTAAAGAATTTGCAAAAAACGGTCATCACTTATGTATCACCTCTCATAATCCGGTGAAATTGTATAAAGCAATGGAATTTTTGCAAACCAATTACGGACATGAGATACATGCAAAGGCTTTTGACCTGTCGGTAAAAGAAAATGCAGTAGCTTATGGCAATTGGTGTCTTAATTATGGCTCACCGGATATTGTCATCAATAATGCAGGAATCTTTAAAGAAGGAAGTATTGCTGAGGAAAACGAGGGAGCCATGGAGGAGTTGATGAACACTAATTTTTACAGCGCATTTTACCTTACCCAAACCCTGCTGCCATCGATGGTAGAAAAAAAGAGCGGACATATTTTTAACATCTGCTCCATCGCATCATTAGATGCTTATCCAAATGGCGGCCTGTATGGCATCAGTAAATTTGCGTTGTATGGTTTCAGTAAAAATTTGCGTGAAGAATTAAAGCTACATTCCATAAAAGTAACCTCGGTGTTGACCGGCGCAGTAATGACAGACTCATGGGAGGGGTTTGACAATAAGGAGAAGCGAATAATGGAAGCCGAAGATATTGCCCATATAGTTTATGCTGCTTCTCAGCTATCCATTGCCGCTTGTGTGGAAGATATTGTTCTTCGCCCGCAATTGGGTGATTTGTAATTTTTTACACAAAATCCAGCAAATCATAATGCCCCCCCAATATCAGATCGGCATCTGCATTCAGCCAGTTTTTTAAAACGGTGGCATATACATTTTTAAAGTCCACTTTGTATTTCAGGTCGCCTTCATTCAGGTCTGCCAGATCGGGCATTACATTCAGAATACCTTTTCTTTTCAGTCCACCGCTAATCAGGAACATATTATTGGCAGTGCCATGATCGGTGCCGTTGCTTGCGTTTTGTGCCACCCTTCTTCCAAACTCCGAGAAAGTGAAGAGCAACACATCGTTCATTCTGCCATTTGTCTTTAAATCATCTGTAAATGCTTTTACCGCATCATTCATTTGGGTAAACAATTTAGTCTGCTGCGCATCCTGACCCACATGCGTATCAAAACTTCCTAATGAAATATAATAAACCTTTGTGTTAATATCCGAGAAAATTAAGGATGCAATGGTTTTCAATCCTTTGCCCAATTCAGTGTTGGGGTAAGCGGCGCCGCTCGGGTGCAGTCGGCTCTGCTTAAAAATATAATCGGCAGAAGAAAGCGTTTCAGCCATTGTTTTGTAAAGGTATTCTACCGGCTTTTCGTCATCATGCGTATCTGAACGATGATTTTTGGATACATCCCGGAAGAACTTTTCATTAGACTCTCCAAAAAGACGTTTTGGATCTTTTACGGCGATGGCGTTATTGGTTCCGCCTTTTAGCGCCAGACTCAGTACATCGTCCACCTCCAAAGCCTGCGTAGGATGCGCACAGCCACTGCATTGGGCATCTAAATAGCGACCCACCCAGCCGGTGTTCCAGTACTGGTTACTCTGGCTGGCTGATTGCCAGATGTCCATACTCCTGAAGTGCGACCGATCAGGATTGGGATAGCCTACATTATTTAATATGGCGAGATTGCCTTCATCATACAATGCTTTGAAGGCTGTCAGTTCGGGATGGAGGCTCACATCATCTGTAAGTTCGGCAGTCTGTCCTTTGCGGATGGCCAACGAAGGCCTCAGGCGGTAATAAATATCGTTTCGCACAGGGATTACGGTATTCAACCCGTCATTGCCGCCGCTCATTTGCAAAACCACTACCACTTTGTTTCCCGGAGGCACCAATGCCCGGGATTCAAATGCTTTCAGAAATTTAGGAAACATCAGTGAAGCCGTAGCCAACGACCCCAATTGTAAAAATTCTTTTCTTTTGATTAACATGGCCTGAAAATTTTGTGTTTTAACTTAACTGGTACTCGGGCGTACTCATGAGTTGTATAGTTACCGATTTTATGTACGATTCCCGTGATGAAGCGTCTATAGTGCCGGGCAAGGATTTGTCCACATCTGTATTTGCCTGAAAAAGCGTTTGCTTAATTTTCGGAATTAAATCTTCTCTTTTTACACTTTCTAACTTACTGATGTATTGCGGCCAGTCCATTTTAGCCTTGATAATCATTCCGGCACTTGCAGCTTTTTTCTTGCCGACTGTTGGTACATTGGCCGTACCGTCATTTTTCCTGCCCATCATCTGGTCATCGTCCTGCTTGGGTGTAAGGTTAAGTTCATCCTTATCGGCAAACATTTGCGGAATACGCATCCGGGTCATCAGTGTGCTGCTGTCAATCCATGATTTGCCTCCGGGCCAACCTGCCACATTGGGCGGAAACAGCAATTGCTGGCCCAGAATTCTTTGCAGGTTCATCATAACGTTGTCATTATCAAGCTGCATAGGTATCATTCTTTGTATTCCTACTAATAGTTCTATTGGCGACTTGATATGGCTGCCAATGTTTTTATCAATGTAAAACCAATCACTTGTAAAAATATCCTCCATCAGTTTGCTGATATTGTAATCAGATTTGTAAAATTTATCGGCTAATGAGTTGACGATAGTCGTATCCGGCTTGTCGTTTACAAAGAACCTGTATATTTTTTGAGTGATAAATCGGGCAGCTTGCCTATTGTCCAAAAGGATATTGAGCACATCATTACCGTCCAATCTGCCGGTTTTGCCAAGTACGGTTTTGCTGCCATCGTCATGCTGACCTTTTCTGAAAACAAAGGAGCCATTAGGGTTGGCAGACCATCCGGTAAAAGCGCGTGCTGCTTCCTTAATATCGTTTTCGGTGTAGTTTCCTCTGCCTAAGGTGAACAGTTCCATCACCTCGCGTGCAAAGTTTTCGTTTGGATGGCCTTTTTTATTTTGCTGATTATTGAGGAAAAAAAGCATTGATGCCGAGTGAGAAACTTCTTTCAACAACCTTCTCAGGCTACCCAAACCATGCTCTCGAAAAACCTGAAGCAATAACTGATTGTAATACACATTGTTATTCCTACTGGCAAAATGGCCATGCCAGAAGAAAGCCATTTTTTCGCGCAACTGAGCGCTCGAAGTAACCATTTCTTTAAACCAGTAAAGGTTGAGGTTTTTTATTGCATCGCGTTGCAGGCGGTTGAGTTCCTTTCGGTCCTCTGCGGTGAGATTTTTTTTACGGCCGGCATCCAAAGAAATTTCATAAATATTTTTTAAATCATCACTCGCCACATTGATGTACTCGGGTTTTTTATCAGATGCTTTTACCAAGGCCTTGTAATATTGTTCCGGACTATATTTTTCCAATTCCTCCAACTGCTCTACTGCCGGGCCAAAACCTGCACGCCATAAAAGATGTTGATTTTTTAACCGGTTTTTAATTGCCATACAATAAGTTTTAAAACATAAGACAGTATTCAATATCATTAGTTTAAAACCATCGTTTAAATTTTTCCCAAAAAAAAACTCCGCCATTTTTGCGGAGTCCGGTTATGAATGATAGTGATTAATTCTACTTTTTAGTATTTGCCAGTAAAAATGCAGAAAGCTGACCGATTTCTTCGGGACTCAATCTCGCTTTTTGAACCATTGAAGCCATTACCGGCTTTGCCTCATCATAAGTGTGCTTTGCCACATAGTTTGTCTTAGCGCCATGACATTTGGTGCATTTTGTGGTAAAAATGGCATGTCCTGCATCAATTGCAGACTGACTGGTACTGATGGCAGAAATCGCCGGCATTAGCGATTCCGTTTTTGCAGGGGAAGCCTTTGGCGCACAAGCTACCAATACAATGGCTGCTGTAAATGCTGAAAGAATTACTTTTTTCATTTTTAGTTTCTTAGTTTTTTAATTTTTGCTAATAGATTCTTTTCCAAAGTATGAATGTAACACTTTTGGCAGAATAATCTCATTTTCGTTCTGATTATTTTCCAACAGACAGGCCACAATTCGTGGCAAAGCCAATGAACTTCCATTTAAAGAGTGTACAAAACGGGTCTTGCCTACCTCATCTTTAAACCTGATTTTCATCCGGTTGGTCTGATAACTTTCGAAATTGGAAGTAGAGCTCACCTCTAACCAGCGTTCCTGAGCAGCGCTAAATACTTCAAAATCATAAGTTAATGCAGAAGTGAAAGACATGTCTCCGCCACAAAGCCTTATAATACGATAAGGCAATTCTAACGACTTTAACAGTCCCTCCACATGGTTCACCATCTCATCCAATGCTTCATAGCTTTTATCAGGATGTGTCAGTTGTACTATTTCCACTTTTTCAAACTGATGAACACGATTTAATCCCCTCACATCCTTACCAAAACTTCCCGCTTCACGTCTGAAGCACGGTGAATAAGCTGTCATTTTGATGGGCAATTGATCTGCCTTTACAATCTCTTCGCGATAAATATTGGTAACCGGAACCTCAGAAGTAGGTATCAAATAAAAATTGTCTAACTGTATATGGTACATCTGCCCTTCTTTGTCGGGTAGCTGACCGGTACCATAAGCTGATGCTTCATTCACCATAAACGGAGGCAGGTATTCTATATAGCCGGCTGCGATGTTGTAGTCCAGAAAATATTGTACCAGCGCTCTTTGCAATTTGGCACCTGCTCCTTTATACAACGGGAAACCGCTTCCGGTAAGTTTGGCACCTGTTTCAAAATCTACAATGTCGTACTCTTTAATCAAATCCCAATGTGGTACGGCTCCTGCATACAAGTTGGGTTTTTCGCCCCCCGACCTCACTACCTCGTTGTCTTCGGCACTTGTGCCTTTTGGAACCAAGGGAGATGGCAGGTTAGGGATCTGCACTAAAAGTTCCAGAAGTTTAGTTTCAGTAGCATTAAGTTGTTCATTAATGGGCTGCAGTTTTGTCTTTAGTTCGGCTACCTCTTTTTTCTTTGCTTCGGCCGATTCCTTTTCGCCTTTACCCATCAGCATACCTATTTCTTTGGAGGCGCTGTTTACCGAAGCCTGTGTATTGTCGAATTCTAACTGTAATTTTTTTCTTTGGTCGTCCAGCGCAATAACTTCATCCACCAATTCGGGGTTTTTGAAATTTTTTACGGCTAATCTTGCCTTTACCTCTTCCACATTTTGTCTTAAAACCTGTAATTGTAACATACTATTCTGTTTTGGGCAAAGATAATGGAGTTTAAGGTTTGAGGTTCAAGGTTTAAAGTTCAAGGTTTCAGATTGGCTGATTGCAGATTGCAAATTACTGATTGATGACTGCGGAAAATTACAGATTACAGATTACTGATTACTGATTTGAGATTTTAGATTTGTGATTTGTGATTTGTGATTTTGAATTGCAGATTGCAAATTACTGATTGCAGATTACTGATTGTCAAATTAATTAGAGCTTACAGCCAAAAGCCTATAGCTTATTTCTCCGCAGCCGAAAGCCGTAGCCGTAGCCTGTTTAAGGTTCAAGGTTTAAAGTTCAAGGTTTCAGATTACAGATTGGCTGATTGCAGATTGCTAATTACTGATTATCAAATCGCCTACAGCCTACAGCTTATTTCGCCGAGAGTCGTAGCCTGCTAGAGGTTTAAGGTTACAGATTAGCTGATTGCAGATTTTAGATTTTAGATTGCAGATTACTGATTACTGATTACTGATTGTTTACAGATTGGTGATTGCAAATTACTTATCATCAATCGCCTAAGGCTTACAGCATAAAGCCAAAAGCCGCAGCCGTAGCCTGCTTTAGGTTCAAGGATTCAGATTGCTGACGTGCAAATTGCTTACAGCCGAAAGCTTACAGCCTACAGCCTTAAGCCTACGGCTTTCAAAAGTTTAACCCCAAAAGCAGGTCATCACTCCCGAAAGTTATACATTTGCTGCATGATAACTTCTGATGATTTACAGGTAAGATGGTGGGCGCTCGAAAAGAAATTAGTGGAGCGGTTTGGCAAAAAGCCCGATATGGAAACAATTTTATTCCTCATTGGTATTCAGGAACTGGGTCAAATAAAGGAAGGCTTCAGCAAAGAGCAAAAGCAGGAACTGATGCACGTAGCAGTGTGCAGCCTGCTGGCTACAAGCGGATATTACGAAATAGAGAAAACCGATGAGGACGGATGGCCTCATTTCAAACAACTGAAACCCATGCCGGAGATGGATGCGGCACAACAGGAAAATTTCCTGAAAGACCATATTTTGTTTTACTTTGAGAAAAATAATTTCTAAGAAAATTAAGAGACAAATGAAAAAATCAGCGATTGCTTTATTGGCGATTGTACTTCTGGCGGGCTGTGCTTCACCCGGTAAGATAACCAAAAGAGATTATAAAAAAGATGTGTTGATACAAACCACTATGGGCGATATTGTGGTGAGGCTCAGCGACCTTACTCCGCTGCATCGTGATAATTTTATCAGATTGGTGAAGCAGCACTATTTTGACGGGTTGCTGTTTCACAGGGTAATCAATCATTTTATGATACAGGGAGGAGACCCCGATAGCCGCAATGCGCCAGCCGGAAAACCCTTAGGTGATGGTGGCCCCGGTTATACTATTCCTGCGGAATTCAATCCGGTATTGTTTCATAAAAAGGGAGTAATCGCCGCAGCCAGAGAAGGTGATGATGTGAACCCCCGGAAAGCCAGCAGCGCCAGCCAGTTTTACCTTACCCAGGGAAAAGTATTTACCAATGCAGGCCTCGACTCGCTTGAAAACGGCAGGCTGAAAGGCAGAAAGATACCCGAAAACTACAGGGCTGTTTACACAACACTTGGCGGCGTACCGCATCTCGACGGCAATTACACCGTTTTTGGCGAAGTGATAAAAGGTGTGGATGTAATTGACAAAATTGCCGCAGTACCCACCAGTAAAGGAATAGACAAAGACAGACCGCTACAGGATGTGAAAATGCTGAAAGTAAGCATGATAAAAAGAATAAACTAAAAAGATTGAAGATGAAAAAATTGTTATTAGCGTTCCTTCTTGTTTCCCTTGCCACTACCGGCTATTCTCAAAATTATGAATCGGTAAAATGGAAGCAACTCTTCAACGGTAAAAACCTGAAGGGCTGGAAAGCTAAAATAAAGGGTTATGAGTATGGTAATAATTTTGGAAACACCTTCAGGGTTGAAAATGGTTTGCTAAAGGTGAGTTATGATGCGTACGGAAATAATTTTGATGACCGTTTCGGGCATTTGTTTTACAAAACGCCTTTTTCTTACTATTTGCTTGCTGTAGAATATCGTTTTGTAGGTAATCAATGTCCCGGCGCTCCGGGCTGGGCTTATAAAAATAGCGGCATCATGATTCACGGGCAGCCCGGAAACACGATGCTCAAAGATCAGGATTTCCCCATTTCCATTGAGGTACAATTGCTTGGCGGCGATTCTACCGGTGAACGAACTAACTGTAACCTTTGCACTCCGGGAACAAATGTGGAAATGAACGGGAAGCTATTTACACCTCATTGTATCAATTCTACCTCAAAAACCTTTCGAAATGATGAGTGGGTGAGGGCAGAAATGCTGGTTTTGGGAAACAAGGAAATAAAACACATTGTAAACGGCGATACGGTATTGGTATATCAACACCCTCAAATCGGTGGTGGCAATGTGAGTAATTATGAGCCCAAACAAAAACCTGATGGCAAGATGCTGTACTCCGGTTCCATTTCTCTGCAGAGCGAAGGTCATCCTATAGAGTTCAGAAAGGTGGAGATAAAAAATTTAGAACGATTTTACAAAAAATAGAACAAGAGGCTGTGCAAAAATGACAGCCTCTTTTGATTATCAACTTAAAACTACGCTCCATTATTGTCCGGGCGAAGAGCTTCCTCCCGATGCACGGTTGCTTTCATCCTCCATGCCTGTTTTGCGCTGACGTGCTGCCTTTACCTTATTGTTACCAAAACGGTAGGTGAAATTGATTTTGAACTGATGGCTTTGCCATTTGGCAGCCACGTTCATATATGTTCCTGCATAATGGGCATCTCCCCTGAAATACATGGTTTTAAAAATATCACTCACCGATGCTTTCAAAGTGCCATTGCCTTTTAATATGGTTTTTTGCAGTCCGGCATCCACAAACCCCATTGAGCGACCTTTCAGTAATCCCTGCCAGATGAATGGAGAAAGATATAATCCGGTCAGTTCGGCTGTCCAGTCTTGCTTTTTGCCAAATTTGTATGTGTTTTGCACGTAATACTGAACATTAAAACTATTGGCGCTGATGACTCTGTTTGTTCCAAAATTGGCGTAATAATGAGAATAATTGGAGGTAAGATTATTATACATCATAAAACGCTTATACACAAAAGGGTAGCTCACATTCAGGCTTACCACATCCTGAGTAGCCAGGTTTCGGGTGGTTTGATAGTTATTGGAACCCTCCGGTTCAAATGTTTGTACAAACATCCCTTTCACGTGGCTGTAGTTCAGGCTGGTGGTCAGTTTATATTTATAGGTATTAGAGATGCCAAAACTATTGGTGTATTGAGGTCTTAAATTAGTATTGCCTTTGGAATATGTGTAATCATTAATTTTAAATTCAAAAGGATTCAGATTTTCGTAGCGGGGTCTGTCAATACGCCTGCTGTAGCTGATGTTCCACTGGTTCATCGGGTTTTTGTTGAATGCTACCGATGCGCTGGGGAACAAATCGAAATAGTTTCTTTTAGTGGATGAATCAAAGGCCTGATATGACTGGGTGGTGGAATTATATTTTTCACCGATTGACCGACCTTCAGAAATGGTATTTTCTCCCCGTAGCCCCATCTGGAGCACAAATCCCTTAAAGGGTCTGTTGTAACTAAGGTACAATGCATTCACATTTTCAGAATAATCAAAGTGATTACTTCTGTCGCGGTCAAATACTTCATTATTATTGAATACATTAAAACGCTGAAAATTATTTTTGGTATTTACATACCCCAATTTACCGCCAAGGCCAAGTTTCCCTTTTCCAAGCTTCTGCTCATAATCTGCCTTTAAGGAATAAATATCAATGTTGGTGGGCGCATTAAGGCGATACACATTTTTGTACAATTCGGTAACTCCATCTGCTTTATAATAAATATTGGGGAGGTATTGCAGGTTTTTTAAGTCATAAAAACCATAGTCGGCATCCACATTCAGTTCCTTGCCTGCATTATCAGTAAATTTATAGTTGGCATTGAAATTCATGTTTTTTCTATCAGAATTGATCTCCGATTTTGTCTGCAAAATCCTATCCACCACTTTTGTAGGCTGATATGCTATGGACATAGGCCCATCGCTATTCAGGCTGATGTCCGAAATGTTGCCATTTACCATTACACCAACTGTATTTTTTTTATTTAGAAAATAGTCTAAGCCTGCCTTAAAATTATGGCTACCTCTGCGGTTGGCCATTTCGCTATGCTGGCTGAATATTGAATCGGCCTGCTCTCTGTAAATGGTTTGTTCTACATGGTTTTTCCCATCTGTGTAGTTGTAATTACCAAACAGATTGGTCTTTTTGTTTCTGTGGTTAAGGCTTATACCTCCGTTGTAATTGCTGTAGTAACCTGCATTGAAACCTGCGTTTATGCTACCATTGGTACCCAGCGATTTATCCTTTTTAAATCTGATATTGATAATGCCGGCATTGCCTGATGCTTCATATTTAGCAGAAGGGTTGGTAATAAGTTCTATTGATTCGATAGAAACAGATGGGATTGATTTCAGGTAATTTGCCAAATCTGAACCACTCAAAGGAGATGGCTTCCCATCAATATATACCTGTACCCCGTTTTTACCGGCCATGCTGATATTGTCATCTTTATCCAGCATCACACCCGGCGATCTTCTTAGTAGTTCCAGGGCATCGTTTCCGGTAGCATTAATGGTGCCCTCCACATTCACCACCATTCTGTCTGCCTTAACTTCAATAAGCGGTTTTCGTGCGGTAACAGTTACTGCGGCAAGTTGGGTGGCAGATTTTTCTAAGTGCAGGTCGGCAACGGCCAGATCATCTCCTTTATACTCAAATGAAGGTGAAAAAGCAGGGGTAAAACCTACTGCAGTAGCTTTAATAATATAATGACCTGCATTGATATTTTCAAAGTCGTATTTGCCGTTTTTATTGGCAGCTCCCAGTTTAATTACCGAAGAGTCTTTTGCATTTAATAATACGACCGAAGCATTTTCGATGGGTTTGTTTTCTGCATCTTTTACAGCGCCTGAAATATGACGGGCAAATGCAACGTTTTGAAAAAGCGAGAGAGATAAGATGATTGTCAATAATGATTTCATAAAAAGTATTGTATTTTTTAATTCAGGGTCAAAGCTATTTGAACCTCAATCTGTTAGAAAGGCTATTCCGCTAAAAGGTGAGTAGTATTAGGTAAATGGCAGAAATTAAAGGGCGAATGGAGGGCGGCGATGCAACTATTTATAAATATTGTTGCGATTATGAGAGGGTGGTTAGGAAACATTCTAATGAAACTAAAATTTACTTAAATCGACCACTACCGAAATTTAAATGAGTAATTTGCAGGAATATTCAAAACCTTTGCTCATATTTGTAATTCAAAACCAATTTTATGAGTTATCCAGAAGCATTGCGCTACACGAAAGATCACGAATGGGTAAGCCTTGATGGCAATATTGCCACCATTGGTGTTACTGATTTTGCACAAAAAGAGTTGGGCGATATTGTTTATGTAGAAGTAGAAACCGTCGGCCAGAAATTGGAGGCAGGAACGGTTTTTGGTACAGTGGAAGCCGTAAAAACAGTTTCGGACCTGTTCTTACCTGTTAGCGGTACTGTGGATGAGCTGAATCCCGCATTGGCCAACTCGCCCGAATTGGTGAATACCGACCCTTATGGCGAAGGCTGGATGATAAAAATGACCGTTGACAATCCGGATGATGTAGCTGCATTGCTCGATGCAGCAGGATATGAAGCCCTTGTTGGGTAATTTTCAGGAGTAAGATAAAAATTATTTAAAAAATTTTCAGGCTGTCCACCGACAGATAAATCCCTTTTTGCTTCAACCGGCAGAAATATAACTGATAGCTGCTATTTTTGCTCGAATGGAAATTCAGAAGAATAAACCGGTAGCCTTTTGGCTGCTGACCGGAGCAGTAATGATTATCATTCAAATCCTGATTGGAGGTATCACCCGCCTTACAGGTTCAGGTTTGTCCATCACCGAATGGCAACCACTACTGGGCACGCTGCCCCCCATGAATGAAAGCCAGTGGAATGAGGCATTTGATAAGTATAAAGAAATTGCCCAGTACAAGTATATTCACAACTATTTTACCCTCAGCGACTTTAAGTTTATTTATTTCTGGGAGTGGTTTCACCGCAACTGGGGCAGGCTGATGGGCCTGGTGTTTGCAATTCCGTTTGTATATTTTTTGTACAAAAAGAAAATCAATCGTACCATGCTATGGCCTATGATTATCCTATTCCTTCTTGGAGGCCTGCAAGGGGCATTGGGATGGATAATGGTAAAGAGCGGCATAGGTACCGACCTGTTATATGTAAGCCATATCCGATTGGCAATCCATTTTATTGCCGCACTGATTCTGTTGGTGTACGTTATATGGTTTGCGCTTAAAATTTCTGTACCAAAAGAAAAATTAACGTTCTCTCCTTATATCAAATGGTTTAGTGTGCTCATTCTGTTTTTGCTGGGCATTCAATTGGTTTACGGAGCATTTATGGCCGGCACACATGCCGCCAAATCTGCCATCACCTGGCCAACCATCAACGGCAGTTTTTTCCCGAAAATGTTTAATGAAGGGGCTTTCCTGCATGATGTTACCAATAATCTAATCACCATTCAGTTTGTCCATCGCAATCTGGCCTATTTACTTGTTATTTTGATTTTGGTTTATTCCCGGCGATTGAGCAGACAGCCAATAAATTCTTTTCTTTTCAAATGGAGATGGCTACCGGTAATATTGGTAACTGTTCAGGTTACTTTGGGCATCCTTTCATTGATCAATTACTTAAACAATAATAAATTGATTTTCAGTATATTGCATCAATTAGTCGGCATTTTATTACTTTGTTGCATAATAATTTTTTATTATTTTAGCAGGGGAAAAAATATTTCGAAATAAAATCGTTTTTCTGATAAATTCAAACGGCTAAAGATAATACCAGGGATTTCTTTTGGAACTTTGTATAAAGTTTTTAATGTTTTTTGTAAATGCCAATATAATATAAATAAGGATTGGCGATCCCATTGTCAATACTGAAGTATAAATAAAATATTGTCTAATGCGAGATGGTGCAATGTTCAACCTTTCTCCAATGGAAGAACAAACTCCAAAGGCATTCCATTCAAGAAAACTTCTTAGGCGGTTCATAATTATGTTCTGTTGTGGGTACAAAAGTAAAAAATCCTTCAGTTTTTTGTCAATTATTTTTTTTGGCCTTTTCCAACCTATGGTAAATATAAAAATTATCGAAAATGTAATAGTTAAAAAGCCAATCCGCATCTGCTGACTGGCTTCAAATGTCATTTAGGAGCATTTAATTATTTACTCAAAAATCTGCTTCTGTCTTTATAAAGTTTTCTGAAATAGGGATCGCGAAGATCTTTAATAAAACGAATAGATTCACCTGTGCTTTTCATCTCAGGGCCTAATTCTTTGTTTACACCCGGAAACTTATTGAAGCTGAAAACAGGTTCTTTGATTGCAAAACCCTGCAATTTCTTTTCGTAGGTAAAATCTGTGAGCTTGTTTTCGCCCAACATGATTCTTGTAGCAATATTCAGATAGGGAATTTCATAAGCTTTTGCAATAAAAGGAGTGGTACGGCTGGCACGCGGATTGGCTTCAATTACATACACAATACCGTCTTTTATTGCAAACTGAATATTAATTAAACCCCTTATATTCAGTGCTTTAGCTATTTTTTCGGAATATAATTCCATAGTAGTTACCGCCATTGGGCTTAGGTTAAACTCAGGCAGCATGGCATGGCTGTCGCCACTGTGAATACCTGCCGGTTCTATATGCTCCATCACACCCATTACATGAAAGGTTTCTCCATCGTAAATGGCATCTATTTCGGCTTCCTGACAGCGATCGAGGAAGTGGTCAATCAATATTTTATTGCCGGGGATATGTTTGAGCAGACTTACCACCGCTTTTTCAAGTTCTTCATCGTTCAACACTATTCGCATCCTCTGGCCACCCAGTACATAAGAAGGACGCACCAGCACCGGATAGCCAACGCGGTTGGCCACATTTATGGCTTCATCCACATTCCATGCGGTACCATAATCAGGGTATGGTATTTTTAGCTCTTTAAGCATATCGCTAAAGCGGCCACGATCTTCGGCTATGTCCATATCATCGAAAGAGGTTCCGATGATTTTTACGCCCATATTTTTTATTTTCTCTGCCAGTTTTAAGGCTGTTTGTCCGCCCAACTGAACGATTACACCGTAAGGCTTTTCGTATTCAATCAACTCCCGCACATGCTCCCAATAAACAGGTTCAAAGTAAAGCTTATCTGCCATATCAAAGTCGGTACTCACTGTTTCGGGGTTACAGTTCATCATAATGGCTTCATAACCGGCTTCTATTACTGCCATCAGACCATGCACACAGCAATAATCAAACTCAATACCCTGCCCTATCCTGTTGGGCCCTGAACCCAAAACGATTATCTTCTTTTTGGCGTTAGCTCCATTATTGATACCTGTTGCAAATGTGTCGCTTTCGTTGTTCGACATGGTTGCTACCTCGTCTTTACTGATGTAGTTTTGCAGCGGGGCATCAAATGTAGAGTAGAAATAGGGCGTTTTGGCCTCAAACTCGGCACTACAGGTATCCACCATCTTATATACACGATTGATACCCAACTCTTTACGTCGGTTGAAAACATCATCTTCATCATAGCGCGGGCCGGTGGTGAGGTCGCCAATCTGCGCATCGCTGAAACCATTCACCTTGGCTTCCCAAAACAAATCGGCAGGTAGTGACTCCAGGTCATATTCAGCTAATCTCTTTTCAATATCACAAAGTTTCTGAATCTCCGATAAAAACCAGCGGTCTATACCATCGGTAGCTTTCGAAATAGTACCAACTGTAATACCGGCCATTAAAGCGTCCTTAATGCGGAAAATTCTGTCCCATTTTGGCGTTTTGATGTATTCAAGAAGTTCATCAGCGTGTTTCAGGCTTTTTCCATAATAACCCAGTCCGATAGCATTATTTTCGAGGCTCTGGCAGGCTTTTTGAATGGCTTCATTAAAGCTGCGGCCAATACCCATCACCTCGCCCACACTTTTCATCTGAAGGCCAAGGGTGTCATTTGCACCTTTAAATTTATCAAAATTCCAACGAGGGATTTTTACGATAACATAGTCCAGCGCCGGTTCAAAATAGGCTGAAGTTGTCTTAGTTATTTGATTTTCAAGCTCATCAAGATTGTAACCAATGGCCAGCTTGGATGCTATTTTTGCAATCGGATAGCCAGTAGCTTTGGATGCCAGCGCCGAGGAGCGGCTTACGCGCGGGTTAATTTCAATGGCAATTATTTCCTCAGTTTCGGGATTCATTGCAAACTGAATATTACAGCCTCCGGCAAAATTTCCCAGACTCCTCATCATTTTGGTAGCTGTATTGCGCATCAGTTGCATTCCTGTATCACTAAGCGTCATTGCCGGCGCAATGGTAATGGAATCGCCTGTATGCACTCCCATTGGGTCAAAATTTTCTACCGTACAAATAATACACACATTATCTGCATTGTCTCTCAACAGTTCGAGCTCAAACTCTTTCCAACCCAACACTGCCTTTTCTACAAGCACCTCATGTATGGGAGATGCCTCCAACCCTCTGTTGAGTGCTTCATCTAATTCCTCTTTATTGTGTACAAATCCGCCGCCGGTGCCGCCCAAAGTGTAGGAAGGACGTATAACCAACGGATAACCAATCTCTTGTGCAAATTCTTTTCCTTCTAAAAAAGAATTGGCAATTTTGGCAGGCGCTACAGGAATGTCCATTTCTATCATCCAGTCGCGAAAATATTCCCTGTCTTCTGCCTTATCAATAGCCTTAATATCTACTCCAATCAGCCTCACTCCATATTGGTTCCAGATGCCTATGTCTTCAACTTCCTTACATAGGTTTAAGGCTGTTTGGCCACCCATTGTGGGTAAAACAGCATCCAGCGGAGTGCCATTTGCCAATTGTTCCTGCAAAATTTGTTCAATACTTTCTACCGTCAGTGGCAGTAAATATACTTTATCTGCCATCATAGGATCGGTCATGATGGTGGCAGGATTACTGTTGATAAGCACCACCCTTATTCCTTCTTCACGAAGGCTTCTTGCGGCCTGGGTGCCGGAATAGTCAAACTCACAGGCCTGACCTATAATGATGGGGCCCGAACCAATAATTAAAACTGAATGAATGGAATTGTCTCTAGGCATTCTTAGCGATATATTTATATAAAAAATCCCGATGAATATCGGGACGCAAAAGTACGGTATTGAAAGGAATTTTTTATAGGAAAAAGTCGATTGTTTTACCTGAAACCCAAAAAAAGCCTGTTAGGGTGAAACAAAGGATAATATTTTAGCAACTTTTGGCAATATTTAAAAGCTTGATAAAACAAAATTCTAACATTTGGCTTTGTCGTTTTTTACAATTACCTCTTGTAAAAGGCATTGCAGTTATTGGTGCTGCCGGCAGGCAGCTTCGGTTACCATCCGGAAAAATCAATTGTTTATATAAGTAACGAAATCAGGGATTAGTCGAAGGGATATACTAAACCGACAATAACCCTCAGAAAAACCCATGAGATCGTAAAAAATCGAAAACTCCACCTTTTATGCAGGCCTAATTTGTAGTACACAAACTACCTCGTAAAATCAACGATAGCCCCGATAATACTCAATTAGAGCCAGATTATCTGCAATATGGGTTAAAAAAGAAAAGTAAATTTTCATTATTTTTTCCATGCTGAAAGTAATCCCATTCTATTAAAAACAATAAATAACCTAAAGAAATTTCAGGTCATGTAGCTGTTTTTTTATATATTATTTCTGAATTTTACCTGAGACTTCAATCATTCTGAATGACTAATGCTTTCAGCATTATCAGTATAATTATTTTCCAATTCAGGCGGATTGGGGTCAGAAGGTTGCGTAGGCTCTGTATTGGTAATCTCTTCCTTAGAAAATTCAGTTCTGTATATTTTTAATAACAGATTAAAATAAGACAAAAGCAACGGCCCGAATATCAATCCGATGATGCCAAACAGTTTCAGGCCTAATATCACCCCGAATACCGTAATCAGCGGATGCACATCGCCAATTTTTTTCAGAAGGGTAAACCGCAATACGTTGTCAATACCGCCTACCGCTATCAGACAATAAAGCACCAGACCAATAGTTGCCGATGTATGTCCCTGCGCCAGATGGACAATTGCAATAGGCACCCAAACAACCATTGTACCCACAGCAGGTACTATGGTTGCTGCGCCCGTAATCATTCCCCAAAGAAGGGCATTGTTTACTCCAAAAATATAATACCCGATGGCTGCAATAATCCCTTGGCAAAGGCCCATAATCGGTATCCCCAGCGCATTAGCGCGCACCATCATATTGGTTTCATCCCACACTATTTGCCGATTGGCATCCGAAAGCGGCATTAGCACTTTTATTCTTCTTTCCATGTTTCGCCCCTGAACCAAAAAGAAGTAAAGAAGAAAAAGAGCCGTAAGAATATTTACCACTACTTCGGCCACCGAGTTGAGCACCGCAGGGATATACCCTGCAATCTTTTGTAAATAACCCATCAGCTCGGCATCAGAAATATCAATTTTTTTCAGAAAAGGCTTTGTTTGCATAAAAGCCTTAACTGCATTGTATTTTTCGATGATGATTTGCCTGTTATCCAATATCGAATTTACCTGAGGTATCAGTATTTCTGCCAGTAACCATAAGGGCAGTACAATTCCTATCAGTGTAATTAAAATAAGAAACAGGCTGGTCCAGACTTTTTTCCAACCTTTTTTTTCTGTAAGGTTAAAAAAAGTATTTCTGAAAAGGATATACAAAGTGATGGCTCCGAGTACTCCCGGAATGAAGTATTGAAGATTATAAACTATTATTATCCCGGTAAATGTTATCAGCAGAATTAAAAATACCTGTCTGATAACATTATCGCTTATTTTATTCATTTTTGATTATTGATATCGCAAAATACTGAAATATCAATTACAAGCCATTCTGATCTACCAGATAAATTAAAGCCGCCATGTTTACAGCCCCCAATTCCAGTTCGCGTTTATTCACCGCTTCAAACATGTCAGAACGTGCATGGTGGATGTCAAAATATCGTTGCGAATCGGGCGATAAGCCCACTACGGGCGTATTGAGTTTTTGCCTGAGGGGTGAAATATCGGCGCCGCCGTCGCCCACGTTCATAAATTCACTGCAACCGTAGGGAGCAATCAATGGCTGCCATTTCATCATTTTTTCAAATTGCTCCTTCGACATGCCCATAAAAAATCCTCTTGGCGTGAAACCTCCGGCATCGCTCTCCATTGCCATCAGGTGTTTTTCGTTTTTGGCCACTGCCTCCTCAGCATATTTTAAACCGCCTCTGAGGCCATTTTCTTCATTTGCAAACAGTACAAAACGGATGGTTCTTTTGGGCTTGTAACCCAGGGCTTTGAAAGTCCTCAGTATTTCTATGGTTTGCACCACGCCTGCACCATCATCGTGAGCGCCTTCGCAGATATCCCAGCTATCTAAGTGGCCGCCTACGGTAATAAATTCGTCAGGAAATTCAGAGCCTTTCAGTTCACCAATAATATTATGGCCGGGTACATCGGGCAGAAAATGTCCATTGGTTTTCAAAAAGACGTTTACTTTAGTGTTTTTTGACAGTGTCTCTGCCAGCCAGTCGGCATCCTGCAGGCCAATGGCCACAGCGGGGTTGATTTTGTAGGCAGAATCATACCAGGTGCCGCCGGTGTGTGGCGAATTATCAGTAGCATGGCTCATGCTCCGGACAATGGTGGCCGCAGCGCCATATTTTGCAGCGGTGGAAGTCCCTTTCATCCCTCTGTATCTAACTGCATCGCCATAAGCCTGAAAGGTTCTGATAAAGGTGGGGTTAAATTTATAGTTGTAAAAAACAATTTTTCCTTTTATCTGCTCCTTTTTAGCCTCCATTTCTTCAAAAGAATTGATCAGAATCACCGATGCGGTTACTCCTTTCGGGCCTGTTCCCTTTGAGCCGCCCAATGCAACAATATCCAATGCTTTTTTCTTATTACCCGGCAGGAATGCAATGGCTTCATCTTTTCCGCCACGCACCCAATGCGGAACCATGCATTCTTGCTTGTAAGTGTTATCGCTACCATTAGCTTTAAGCAGATTATAACCCCAGTCTTCTGCCTTATACATCTGTGGTGATCCGGAGAGCCTTCCACCTATCGTTTTAGTGAGCACTCTCAGATTATCGTACGCTTTTCCATTAGTCAGAATTTCGTCCGAAATTTTTTTGATGAAGACTTCATCCTGTGTTTGGGCAAATAATGCAATGCTTAAAAACAAAGCAGGAATTAAAAACAATTTTTTAGCCATCGTGTTATCTGTTTTGGTAAAGATAAAGTCTTTAGGTTTTTGTTTTGTATGATTTTGTTTGAGCGGTAAATCTTTCTGTTAAAAACCGGCTTCAAAAATGTTGCGGACTGATTTTGCCAAAAAACCTGAATAAAAAAAATTGAGCGTAATTTTGAAAGGAGAATAACAAAGATTTTATATATTCGCTAAATAATTTAGGATTTTAATAAAATGGAAATTAAAACTGATTTATATTTAGGCGACTGTAAGGAACAATTAAAACTGATTCCGGATAATTCAGTGGATTTGATTGTTACTTCGCCGCCTTATTTTATTCGTAAAAACAATAAAAATCGAAAATAATAAGAGTATTAAATTTATCATGATTAATAATTACCTTTCATTAAAAGAAGCAAGCGAGTGGGCAACTAATTATATAGGAAAAGTTGTTACCAGCTCTAACATTTCTTATTTAATTCAATATGGAAGAATAAAAAAAATTGGGGAGAATGGATCTACGCAAGTTGATAAAAAAGATCTTATAAACTATTACAAATCATATAATAAACAAAGAGAAATTTCATGGAAAGATCAACTTGGGGATGATTTAAACTGGGCATTATCCTTTGACCAATACAAGGAATCTGAGACTACAAAGCATGTCCATCGTTTACATCCATATAAAGGAAAATTCATCCCTCAGCTTGTTGAGTATTTTCTTGATAATCATATTGACAAATTCAAAAAAGATGTTTATTTCAGAAAAGGAGATATTATACTAGATCCATTTTCAGGAAGTGGAACAACTATGGTACAAGCTAATGAACTTGGAATGAACGCTATTGGTATTGATATTTCTGCCTTCAATACCCTAATAAGTAATTGCAAAGTTGCTAAATATGATTTGAAGGATGTGCAATATGAAATTAATCGAATTACAAAATTACTAAAGGAATTTTTAACTAACTTTCACATAATAGAATTTGAATCAAAATTGATACAGGCACTTTTTGAGTTCAATAATAAATATTTTCCCATCCCAGAATATAAGTATCGTTTAAGGCAAGGTCTTATAGACGAAAGAAACTATGGAGATGAGAAAGAAAAGGAATTTCTCTCTATTTATAACAGGTTGGTAAAAAAATATAATATAAAGCTAAGGCAGGATAAGTCAGATAGCTTCCTTGACAAATGGTATTCTCAGCATATCAGAGAAGAAATTGAGTTTGTGTTCAATGAAATCAGAAAGATTCAGAACACAGAAACAAAGAAAATTTTAAGTGTTATTTTAAGTCGAACCATCCGCAGCTGCAGAGCAACTACTCATGCAGATCTGGCTACTCTGATTGAACCCATAACTTCAACGTATTATTGTGCTAAACATGGAAAAATTTGTAAACCACTTTTTTCCATTCTTAAGTGGTGGGAAACTTACACTAAAGATACAGTAAAGCGCCTTAATGATTTTGAAAAGTTACGAACTCAAACTTTTCAGACATGTATTACAGGAGACAGTAGAACAATAGATATTTTTTCTGCATTAGAAAAGAAAAACCCTTTATTTTCTGATATAGCCAAAAAGAAAAAAATAAGGGGAATTTTTTCCTCTCCACCCTATGTTGGTTTGATTGACTATCATGAACAACATGCTTATGCTTACGATTTATTCGGGTTTGAAAGAAAAGATAATTTGGAAATTGGCCCGCTTTTCAAAGGGCAAGGAAAAGAGGCGAAGCAAAGTTATATTCAAGGAATTTCAGATGTTTTAATCAACTGTAAAGGATTCTTGGTTTACGACTTCGATATTTTTCTTGTAGCAAATGACAAATATAATTTGTACCCAACTATTGCAGAAAAAGCCGGAATGAAAATTATCAATCAATTTAAACGACCTGTTTTAAACAGAACAGAAAAGGATAAAGCAGCCTATTCAGAAATAATTTTTCATCTCAAGAGAAAATAAAATAATGGTATCAAAATCAATTGAAGTATCCCAGGCCATAAAACAAATAATACAAACTCTTATGAATAGATTTATGGATATTGTTTTACTAAATGATTCGTTTATTTTAGAAGAACATAAAGGCAAAAAGCCATTGTATGCAGCCCTTTTACCAAGCGAGATTTTTATAGAATAGTTCTCAAAGAGAAGGATAACTTAGAGATAGGTGGAGGATTTTACTTGATAAGAAATAAATCTTAATTTGAAAAAAAAAATTATGGAGTCAATAAATAATAATAAAATTGTTTATCAACTTACTGTTGAAGATTTACAAACCGTTGCTAAAGCCACCTTAGAGCGAACATTGACCAATAATGAAATTAGTTTACTTGAAGAAATAATTGGCGACTATATTGATTGGTTTGATGTTATTCATTGTGCTATAATTTCTAAACTTCATAAATAATGGCATTAACAAAAGATCAAAAAAGTCACATACAACATGTCATTAAAACATGCCTGCGCAATAAGTTCCAAAGTTATAAACCCGAAAGCAGCAATATGCCTTTTCATTTTCGATTGCTTGGCAGAGACAGAATGGCCTTATATTCTTTCATTCAATCGCTTAATACCACTTTTGGCACATCCATTTTTGAACCCGTTGCCGTTGCTTTGGCTAAAGATCGTTTTGCCAAAGCAAAGTCACAATACATAGTTGGTAATTCAATCAGCGAAGATTGTCAACGAGCCATTCAAAAAATAATAAACCAACTTACAGTCGGTACTCAACCTAATAAAATAAATGAGCTTAAAGAACTTAAAAAGGCTGCTTTGAAAGGAAGTATCAATAAAATAAAAACAGTAAAAGTTGATTTATTTGTTGAAACTCTAAATGGAGAACAATTTCTATTTGACCTCAAAACCGCAAAACCCAACATCAGCAACTTCAAGGATTTTAAAAGAACTCTTCTTGAGTGGGCAGGGATTGCATTAACAAAAAATAATACAGCAAAAATAAATACCATAATTGCTATTCCTTACAATCCTTATGAACCGCAACCTTATGAACGGTGGACAATTAAAGGGATGCTTGATGATAAATATGAGTTGAAGGTGGCAAATGAATTTTGGGATTTTCTTGGAGGAGAAGGTGCATACGAAGACCTGCTTGATTGTTTTGAAATAGCTGGAATTGAATTAGCAAAAGAAATTGATGAATATTTTTTAAAATTTCGCCACCTTTAACAATCTATTTTCCAATAGAAAATGAATCCTTCCAACTATCATATAGTCAAATGATTAATAAGTTTACAAGAGATTTTTCAAATCAATTTTGTAAGGACAACGGAGAAATTGATTGGGAAAAACTTGTTCGTTTTAATTCAGGAAAGATAATTTTATAAAAAAACCAAGTCATATAGCCAACTTTTGTTCTTCAAAATCGTTATTTCAGCAAATGATAATAATGACTAATGAAGTCGTTTTGGGCAAATTAAATTAACTTGCCGCCACATATTGTAAATTATGCGAATAGGAATTGTATGTTATCCAACTTATGGAGGTAGTGGTGTATTGGCAACCGAGTTAGGTAAGGCATTGGCTGAAAAAGGGCATGAAGTACATTTTATATCCTATCAGCAACCGGTGAGATTGAGCATTTTTTTACCTAATATTTATTATCACGAAGTGCAGGTGCCCACTTATCCACTGTTCGACTTTCCGCCCTATGAAACTGCGCTTTCAAGCACATTAGTAGATGTCATTAAAAATAATCACCTGGATTTACTTCATGTGCACTACGCCATTCCGCACGCATCGGCAGCCTATATGGCAAAAAAAATGCTTCAGGAAGATGGTATTGAAATACCGGTGATTACTACCCTGCACGGAACCGACATTACCCTTGTAGGGAAAGACAAAATGTATGCACCGGTAGTGGCCTTTTCCATCAATGAAAGTGATGTGATTACTGCCGTTTCCAATAATCTGAGAGATGAAACCTACAAAACCTTTCACATTAAAAAAGATATTGAAGTAATTTACAATTTTGTGGATGTTGATCGCTTTAATCGTAAGCCTTTAGATGCATTTAAAAAAGTATTGGCTCCTAATGGAGAAAGGATTTTATTACACGCTTCCAATTTCAGACAGGTAAAAAGGGTACAGGATGTGGTACATATATTCAACGAAGTGCAAAAGGAAATACCCGCCAAACTATTACTTGTAGGTGATGGCCCCGAAAGACAGCCTGTGGAAGAACTGAGCCGTTGCCTGGGCGTTTTTGATAAACTGACTTTTGTAGGCAAACAGGACCAAATGGAAGAAATTCTGCCAATAGCCGATTTGTTTTTACTTCCTTCGGAATATGAAAGTTTTGGACTTGCGGCTCTTGAAGCAATGGCTTCAAGAGTACCTGTTATATCCACTAATGCAGGAGGTTTGGCTGAGGTGAATATTGAAGGACAAACAGGCTATCTGGCTGATATTGGCGATATCAAAACCATGAGCCGGAAAGCGATCGAAATATTAAAGAATGATGATACCCTGAACGCCTTCAAGCAAAGGGCATTTGAATATGCTCAAACTTTTAACATGGAGTCCATCATTCCACAGTATGAAGCTATTTACAAACGGTTTTGCAAAGATTGCTGGTGATAGATTATTGTAAAACCGTTCCTAACCATTTTTCTACTTCTTCAATCTTCATGCCCTTACGCTTGGCATAATCTTCGGTTTGGGTGCGATCAATTTTTCCTACACCAAAATAATGGCTCTTAGGGTGTGCAATATACCAGCCGCATACCGATGCCGGAGGATCCATAGCCAAATGGTCGGTAAGTCTGATACCGATGTTTTCTGTTACATTCAGCATTTTAAACAGCTTGTATTTTTCGGTGTGGTCCGGACAGGCCGGGTAACCCGGCGCCGGTCTTATCCCCTGGTATTTCTCCGAAATGAGTTCATCATTTGTCAGGTTCTCATCACTTGCATATCCCCAAAATTCTTTTCGTGTATGCCGGTGAAGACACTCCGCAAAGGCTTCTACAAACCTGTCGCCCAAAATCTGCACTAATATTTTATTATAGTCGTCCATGTCTGCAAGAAAACGGTCAATATGTGTCTGTACATTATGAATCGTTACTGCAAAAGCGCCCATATAATCATGCCCGTAGGAAGCCGGCATAATAAAATCGGCCAATGAAAAATTATAATGGTTTGCTGCTTTTTTAAGCTGTTGGCGAAGAGATTCCAATTTTACATCTCCATCAGGCGTTCTTACGGTTACAGTATCGGCATTATCACTGTTAGCCGGCCAAAAACCCACAACTCCATCAGCAGTGAACCATTTTTCATTCACAATTTTTTCTACCATTGCCAGTGCATCATTATGCAGTTTGGTAGCTTCGGCGCCAAATTTTTCATGAGTGAGCACCTGAGGAAAATGTCCGGGCATTTCCCATGCAATAAAGAACGGCCCCCAGTCAATATATTTGGCAATAGAAGACAAATCAAAATCTTTTAGCACTTTTACTCCCTCTGTAGCCGGTTTTACAGGCTGATAGGATGACCAGTCAAGGGATTCTTTGTTGGTAATTGCCTGATGATAAGGTATCAGTTCTTTTTTATGTTTTTTGCTAAACTGCTCTCTTAAATCTTCATACTCCTTACCGGTTTTACGAAGTAATTCCTCTTTTTCCCTACCTAATAGAGAACTCACGGCAGTAACGCTTCGCGATGCATCCAGTACGTGTAGCACACCATTATCATATTGCGGCGCTATTTTTACGGCAGTATGAATTCGTGAAGTGGTAGCGCCTCCAATTAATAGTGGTTGTTTCATATTTCGTCGCTTCATTTCCTGAGCCACATGTACCATTTCATCCAACGATGGTGTAATCAAACCGCTCACTCCAATAATATCCACATTTTCTCTATCGGCTGTATCCAAAAGTTTATCTGTTGGCACCATTACCCCCAAATCAATAATTTCATAGCCATTACAGCCTAATACTACACCCACAATATTCTTGCCGATGTCATGTACATCTCCTTTTACTGTAGCCAATAATATTTTACCGGCGCTTCCTGATAGGGCAGCCGGATTAGTAAGCTTTTCTTCCTCGATAAAAGGAGTGAGCCATGCCACACTTTTTTTCATCACTCTTGCACTCTTCACCACTTGCGGCAAAAACATTTTACCTGCGCCAAACAAGTCGCCCACCACATCCATTCCGGCCATTAAAGGACCTTCAATCACTTCCAGCGGACGAGGATATTTTAAACGAGCCTCCTCTGTATCTTCATCTATGTAATCTGTAATACCATTAACCAGTGCATGTTTGAGCCTTTCTTCCACAGGGTTTTTCCTCCAGCTATCATCCTTCTTTTTGGTTTTTCCCTCTGACTTAACGGTTTCGGCAAAGGCAAGCAGTTTTTCGGTAGCTTCGTTGTTATCATTTTTTCGATTCAGAATCACATCCTCACACAACTCACGCAACTGCGGGTCAATTTCATCATATACTGCGAGCTGACCGGCATTTACAATACCCATTGTCATTCCTGCCCTAATGGCATGATATAAAAATACGGCATGCATGGCTTCTCTCACCGCCTCATTTCCTCTGAAAGAAAATGAGAGATTACTTACTCCGCCACTAATATTGGTTAAAGGCATTAATTGCTTTATCTCCCTGATAGCTTCGATGAAGTCAACAGCATAATTATTATGTTCTTCCAATCCGGTGGCTATGGCAAAAATATTCGGATCAAAAATAATGTCCTGCGGGGCAAAACCAACCTGTTCTGTAAGTATCTTGTATGCCTTGTGGCAAATCGTTACCTTACGTTCTTTTGTATCGGCCTGGCCTTTTTCATCAAAAGCCATGACGATAACTGCTGCGCCATAGCTTTTACAGATAATTGCCTGTTCAATAAATTTTTCTTCGCCCTCCTTCATTGAGATGGAGTTTACAATGCACTTCCCCTGCACACATTTAAGTCCTGCTTCGATGATTTCAAATTTTGAAGAATCGAGCATAATGGGCACTTTGGCTATATCGGGTTCGCTTTGTACCAGATTTACAAATGTTGTCATGGCCTGCACACCGTCGAGCAAGGCATCATCCATATTGATGTCAATGATCTGCGCGCCGTTTTCAACCTGCTGCCGGGCCACACTCAGTGCTTCTTCGTATTTATTCTCACGAATCAGCCGTGCAAATTTTTTCGAACCGGTTACATTGGTTCTTTCGCCAACGTTTATAAAATTACTTTCGGGGCGAACCACTAATGGTTCCAAACCTGACAGCGTAAGGTAATTATTTTTAGTATTCATTTCTTTAGTATTTGAATCGCAATGCCAACCAACTAATTTTAAGCTTCGTCTTCACTGTTAACTAATCTTTATATTCCAGAAAAGCCTCTCGCGGCTTCAGCCCCTTCACTGCCTTAGCTACCTCTCTGATATGATCTGGAGTGGTACCACAACAACCACCCACTATGTTTATAAATCCATGCTGTGCCCATTCTCCCAAAAATCCGGCCGTCATTTCGGGCGCTTCATCATACTCACCCATTGCATTTGGCAACCCTGCATTCGGATAAGCTGAAACATAGCAATTGGCAATTTGTGAAAGCTCTTCCACATGCGCCCTCATTTCCTTTGCCCCCAGGGCACAATTAACGCCCACGCTCAAAGGATTGGCATGCGCTATGGAAATATAAAAAGCCTCCAGTGTCTGGCCGCTCAATGTTCTGCCGGATGCATCGGTAATGGTACCGCTGATCATGATTTCCTTTTCATTTTCGGGATGTTCTCTGAAATATTTTTTTACTGCAAATATGGCGGCTTTTGCATTCAGGGTGTCAAAAATGGTTTCAATCAGCAATACATCCACACCACCATCCACCAGACCGCTGATTTGCTCATAATAGGCATCCACCACTTCATCAAAAGTAACGGCACGATAATCGGGATTGTTTACATCGGGCGAAAGAGAAAGGGTTTTATTGAGCGGACCGATAGCGCCGGCAACAAATTTAGGATTGGTGATTGGAGATTGATGGTTTACCAAATATTCATCAATTGCTGCTCTTGCGCATTTTGCAGCGGCCACATTTAATTCGTAAGCCAGCTCCTGCATGTCATAATCAGCCTGAGAAATGGAGGTGCTGTTGAAAGTATTGGTTTCAATAATATCAGCCCCTGCCTCTAAGTATTGCTTATGAATAGAACTAATAATTTCAGGACGAGTAATGCTCAACAGATCATTATTGCCCTTTACATCTTTGTGCCAGTCTTTAAATCGCTCGCCTCTGTAATCTTCTTCTTTCAGTTTATGCTTTTGAATCATGGTGCCCATAGCACCGTCCAAAATCAAAATACGCTTGTTTAACAAGCTTCTTAATTCACTCATTTGAAAATGTTTTTAAGAAAAAATAAACGCGAGAGAAATTGTGATTGAAATCTTTACGTTTATTAGTTCAATGTTTATATGCAGGTAGAACAATAAACAAATACCCCTGCTGCTGCAAAAGTACAGATAATCAAGGAAATATTGTTTTAGACAATTATCAAAATCAGGGCAGACGCATTAAAAGTTATCCGGCTTTAGCCAAAAGCGATAACAAAT
>ENA-UOUJ01000068-UOUJ01000068.1-activated-sludge-metagenome-genome-assembly--contig:-NODE-68-length-87519-cov-7.926576_pt1 | contig 87519 bp, 65 predicted proteins | sample MGYA00249839_ERZ747224 | MGnify/ENA primary metagenome ERZ747224 (study PRJEB28782, sample SAMN03220277) | activated sludge metagenome | biome: wastewater; feature: sewage sludge; material...
TCGACGGCTTCCTCGCCGAGTGCCGGCAGGGGCGGGAGATGGGCTTCGACGGCAAGACCCTGATCCACCCCGGGCAGGTCGCCGGGGAGGAGGCGGCCGACGCGCCGGAAGCCGTGGGGGATCCGGGTGCGCGCCGGCAGGACGGCGAGCAGTCCGTAGTCCTCACCCCCGGCCGTCACCCAGTCCCGGGCGTCCTGGCCCAGCGCTCGCGCCAGGGGGTCCAGCACGGCGGCGTCGGAGCGCACCCAGTCCGGATCCAGCTCGACGCGGCGGCCGTTCACCAGCGCCAGCCGCCCGGCGTCCTTGGCCACGCCGTCCGAGACGTCCATCATGGCCAGGGCCCCGGCCTCGGCGGCACGTCGACCCGCCCCCAGCACGGGGCGCGGGCGCAACTGGGCCGTCGCGGCCCGGGCGGCCAGCCGCCGGACTCCAGGGGCGCCCCTCCGGAGCCGGTCCAGGAGCTCCTCCCGGGAGGTGTCCAGCACCGCGAGTCCGGCGGCGGCCCAGCCGGCCCGCCCGCACAGTACGAGGTCCACGGGGTCCGCCGCGGACACCGTGGGCGTCATCGCGCGCCGGACCGCGGGGCGGCCGCCGAGGTCTCCGGTGGCCGTGATGGCCAGGGTGATCCGGTCGTCCGAGCCCAGGTCCCCGCCCACGACCCGGCACCGCCGGGCCCCCAGGCGCCTCACGGCCCCGGCGATCCCGGCGGCGAGACCGTCGATCCAGGACACCCCCGTGGTGTGCGGCATGGTCAGGGCCAGCAGCAGCCCGGTGGCGTCCGCCCCCATCGCGTTCATGTCCGACAGGTTCTGGGCCGCCGCCTTCCAGCCGATCGAGTACCCCCCGGCGAAACCCCGGACGTCGTCCCCGCCCCCGCCACGGGATGCCCCGCAGGAGACGGCCGGCCAGTCCAGGCGGAAGTCCCGGTCCTGCGCCATGGCGTCGGTGGAGATGACGAACCGTCCGTCCGGGGCGGACACCACCGCGGCGTCGTCCCCGGGCCCCACCGTACCCTCGGGCCAGTCCCCCGCGGCCGGCAGGACGGCGAAGCGGCGGTTCAGGATGCGCAGGATCCCGGCCTCACCGAGGCCGCCGACCGTCCGGTCCCCCGTGCTGCCCCGCGACCGCGCCTGCTGACCGGTGCTCAATGCCGCCCGCTGGCCGCCGCCAGCGCCTCCCGGAACCGCCCGTAGCGGTTGATCTCCTGGCGCACCGGTTCTGCGATCCGCTGGGCGGCGACCTCGGCGATCGCCGCACGCAACCGGCGTCGGGCCCGCTGGGCACGAGCCCGGGCGCCCAGGCGCACCAGCGGGGCCGCGAGCAGGGCCAGCAGGATGCCGAAGGCCAGCCCGCCGGCCGCCAGCAGGGTGGGGATGGGGAACCCCTCCACGTCCGGGGCGGGGGGCAGGTCGAACTGGAGGTAGGCCGCCAGGGCCAGGACCCCGAGCCAGGCCAGTCCGGCCACGGCCGCCAGCAGGGCGAGCCACTGCAGGACATTGACGAGATGCCACCACCAGGAGGTGGCACCGGCCCGGAGATCGGTCGAGGTGATGGCCTGGTCGAGCTCATCGGGCAGCTGCTCCGCGTGGCTGCGGGCGGCCCGGCGGATCGAGGACCGCCAGGAGTCCGGCGCGCCCTCGCTGGCCGAGTCGGCGAAGGCCCGGACCGCCCCGTCCGCCTGGGCCCGCTGGGCCGGGCTGCGCTCGGGCAGGGACGTGCGGTGCAGACGGGGGTCGTCGGCGCCGGACGTGGCCCCGGGGGCGGCACCCTCACCGCGGCGCAGGCCCAGCCGGCGCAACGGGTCCTGGCGCACGCGGGCCATCCACCGCACCACGGGCCAACCGGTGCGCCGGCCCCCCTCGAGACGGTAGGACTGGGCAACGGCCCGGACCACGGTGGAGGCTCCCGAGGCCTCGGCCAGGGCGTCCACGAGCCGGGACTCGGCCCCCTTGCCGACGCCGGCCGGCACGCCTCCGGCGTCCTCGGACCCCAGTGCGCGGGCGGCGGTCCGCACGTCGGACAGCAGTCGTTCGGTGGCGGCCGAGCGCTGGGCGGCCACCTCGGCGATGGCGGTCCGCACGGCGTCGACACCGGCCCCCGTGGTGGCCGAGGCCGGGTAGACGGGGACGCGGACCAGTCCGTCCCGGGCCAGCAGGTCCTTCAGCGAGGCCACGACCCGCTCGACGTCCGGACCGGCGAGGCGATCCACCTGGTTGAGCACCACGAGGGTGACGGCCCGGTGTGCGGCCAGGGGTTCCAGGAACTCCCGGTGCAGCGCGGCGTCGGCGTACTTCTGGGGATCCACCACCCAGACCAGCACATCCACCTGGCCCACGAGCCGCTGGACGGTCCTGCGGTGACCGGCCGCGATCGAGTCGAAGTCCGGGAGGTCGAGCAGGATCAACCCGCCCGACTCCCGCCGCCGACCCCACCACGTAGTCAGGTCGGTGCCGGCGGCCGGCCCGTCCAGGACGTGCCGCTGGTTCACCTCGAGCCAGTCGAGCAGGGGGCCGGCGCCCTCGGCACCCCACACCGCGGCCATGGGCTCCGAGGTGGTCGGGCGGGTGGCGGCGGCCCGGGCCAGAGCGTGGCCGGTGACGGCGTTGAACAGGCTGGACTTCCCCGACCCGGTGGCGCCGAAGAAGCCGACGACCGTGTGCTCCGCCGAGAGCCGGCGGCGCTGGCCGGCGTGGTCCACCACCTGGCGGGCGGCCGCGAGCGCCTGGTCGGGCAACCGGCCCTCCCCCAGGTCCGTGGCCGTCCGGAGGGCGGCCAGCTTGCGGTCCAGGGGTGTCCCGTCCCGGGGCGCCGGTACGGCGCGCAGGTCCTGTCCCTCGCGCAGGTCCCGTCCGTCGCGGCTCATGCCCCGGCCTCCCCGGTCACGGAGGTGCCGGAGCCGCCGAGCCGGCGCAGTCCGGGGACCAGCGCCCGCAGGTGCTCCGTCTCCTCGTCCTCACGGACCTCGTCCAGCAGGACGGTGAAACGCCGGGCGTCATGGACCAGCAGGTCGCTGACCCGCTGCGCCAGGTTCTGCTGCGAGCGCCGGGCCAGGCGGCGCACGGCGTCCTCGCCGAAGATCGACTCCAGCAGCTTCTGGGCCACCACAGCGGTTCCGCCGGCGATCCCGACCTCGATGCCGAGCAGCCCTCCGGTGGACGCGAAGGACACGATCATCAGGGTCACCGCCACTCCGTTCACGCCCAGGGCGGTCACGCGGGCCATGGTGCGCTTGCCCGCGCCCTCGTCCTCGATGAGCCGGATCAGGTCCTGCTGCCAGCCGCGGATCTCGGCGGCGGCCCGGTCCGGGAAGTCCTCCGGCACCCGGGACAGGTCCCGGCCCTCGAGCAGTGCCCGGCCGGCGGCGTCCTGACGCCAGCGGTCCTCCGACTCCTCGGCGGCGGCGGCCACCTGTTCCACGAGCACGGCGTGCAGTCCGGTCTCGATGGCGGTCTCGACCGCCTCGGGTGGCGCGGGCCGGCCGGTCAGGAAGGCGGTGATCCGGTCCCTCAGGCGCCCGATGCCGGATTCCAGGGACCGGAAGAACTCGCCCGTGCCCACGAAGTCCTGCCAGCGGCTGAGCACCTCTCCGCGCAGCAGGGTGCCGTCGTGGGTGGCCGCCAGCACCCCCTCCCGGGCCTGTCCGTAGGCCGATTCCACGGCACCGGTCAGCCGTGCGGCCGCCTCGCGCTGGTCGTCCTCGGCCTGGGCGATGCCCTCGGCCTTGTCCGCGAGCTGCCGCACCACCCCGTTGAGGGTGCGGCGGGCCACCTCGGACCGGGAGCCGGCGTCGTGGGCTATGGCGGCCAGCCACTGCTGGAGCGGCGCGGCGGTACCGGCCGGCAGCATGCCGTCCGCGTCCAGTGGTGACTCGGTGACGACGAACAGCTCGGCCCCGCCCAGTCCACGCCGGCCCAGCAGTGCGGACAGGTCGGTGGCCACCTCGTCCTCGACTCCGGCCGGCACCCGGTCCAGGACGACGGCGACCGTGATGTCCCGGGCGGCCGCGTCCAGCAGCAGTTCCCACGGCACCGCGTCCGCGTAGCGGTTGGCGGTGGTGACAAAGATCCACAGGTCCGCCGCCGAGAGCAGCTGCGCGGCCAGCCGCCGGTTCTCGTCCGCGATGGAATCGATGTCCGGGGCATCCAGCAGGGCCAGTCCGGGGGGCAGCTGCGGTTCGGCGACCATCACGAGGGTGTCCGTGGCCTGGGGGTCGGGGTCCACGCCCGCCCGCTCGGCCGGCGGCCGCGCACCGGGATCGGCGCGGTGGCCGGTGGTCCGGGAGAGCCCGGGCAGAACCCGAGCGGTGGTGAACCACTCTACGTCGTCCGGGTGGTGCAGCAGGATCGGCTGCCGCGTGGTGGGGCGGATGGCACCGGCCCGGGTCACGGGGTGGCCCACCAGGGCGTTGACCAGGGTCGACTTCCCGGCCCCGGTGGATCCCCCGACGACGGCCAGCAGCGGGGCGTCGAGGCTGCGGTAGCGCGGCAGGACGTAGTCGTCGAGCTGGCCGACGGCGGACCGGCGGACGGCCTCCGTGTCCGCGGCCCCGTCCACGGCCAGCGGCAGGCGGACCGCATCCAGTTCTGTCCGGAGCCGGCCCAGGAGGTCCACGGCCTCGGCGGCGATCCGGGGGGCGGCGTCCGCGGAACCGCCCGCTGCGGGGACCGGCGCCTCCGGTGCGACCGGCAGTCCTGCCCCCGGGGATCCTGCCAGTGGCTCGTCCGGGGAACCGGCGTCGGGGGCTGCTGGCGTGAAGGGTGTGCTCACCACCCCATCATGACACCCGGGACGGAGGTGCCGGGGAACGCAAGAGGCCCGGTCCTGATGGACCGGGCCTCTTGCTCGTGGTGACCCCAGCGGGATTCGAACCCGCGTTACCGCCGTGAGAGGGCGGCGTACTAGGCCGCTATACGATGGGGCCGTCACCGTTGTCCGTCAAGTCCCGCCTGACTGGCGTTTCTCTCCGGGCAACCCCAGAAGTATTTCATACTCTGGGGGCTTTCACCAAATCGGTGAAATCCGCTGGGGTACCAGGACTCGAACCTAGAATGACGGTACCAGAAACCGTTGTGTTGCCAATTACACCATACCCCAATGGCTGTCAAGTGAATGATCCGGTCACCCGGGATTCCCTTGGGCCATCCGCACCAGGTCTCCCTGGCACGGGTGTTTACTATACCGGCGATCGGCGCCGATGACAAAACGGCGCCGGGGTGGGCTCCGTCACCCCGGCCGGGCCCCGGTTCAGCCGGCGTCCGTGGTGCGGGCGGCCTGCTCTGCCGCGAACCGGTCGAGGCGCGCCAGGGCGGAGTCCCGCCCCAGGATCTCGAGGGACTCGAACAGCGGCGGCGAGACCTTCTTGCCGGACACGGCGGTCCGCACGGGCCCGAAGGCCTGACGCGGCTTGAGGCCGAGCCCGTCGATCAGCTCACGCCGCAGCGCGGCCTCGATGGCCTCGGTCCTCCAGTCACCGTCCTCGATCCCGGCCAGTCCGCGTCGCGCCGCGGCCAGGGCGCCGCCCAGGTCGGCGGGCATGCCCTTGAGGGCCCCGTCCGCCGTCGTGATCTGGTCATCGGCCTGGAACAGGAAGGCGAGCATGTCCACGGCCTCGCCCAGCAGGGCCACGCGCTCCTGCACCAGCGGGGCGGCGGCGTCGAGGACCTGGCCCTCGCGCGCCGTCAACGGGTCGGACACGAGACCGGCCTGCTGCAGGTAGGGCACCAGCCGGTCGCGGAAGTCCTGGCCGTCCAGCATCCGCACGTGGGTCCCGTTGATCGCGGTGGCCTTCTTCTCGTCGAACCGGGCCGGATTGGCCAGCACGTGGTGCACGTCGAAGTGCTGCACGAACTGCTCTCGGGTGAAGATGTCCTCGTCCGCCGAGAGCGACCAGCCCAGCAGCGCCAGGTAGTTGATCAGGCCCTCGGGGATGAACCCGTGCTCGCGGTGCAGGAAAAGGTTGGACTGCGGGTCCCGCTTGGACAGCTTCTTGTTGCCCTCCCCCATCACGTACGGCAGGTGGCCGAACGCGGGCATGTACTTCGCCACCCCGATGGCGTATAGGGCCCGGTAGAGCGCGATCTGCCGCGGCGTGGAGGACAACAGGTCCTCGCCGCGCAGCACGTGCGTGATCTCCATCAGGGCATCGTCCAGGGGGTTGACCAGGGTGTAGAGCGGGGAACCGTCCGGGCGCACCACCACGAAGTCCGGGACCGAACCGGCCTGGAAGGTGATCTCACCGCGCACCGTGTCCGTGAAGGTGATGTCCTCCTCCGGCATGCGCAGGCGCAGCGCGGGCTGGCGGCCCTCGGCGCGGAACCCGGCCACCTGCTCGGGGGTCAGGTCACGGTCGTAACCGTCATATCCCAGCTTGGCGTCCCGGCCCGCGGCACGGTGGCGGGCCTCGATCTCCTCCGGCGTGGAGAAGCTCTCGTAGATGTACCCGGCGTCCTTGAGCCGGGCGATCACGTCCTGGTAGATCTGACCGCGCTGGGACTGGCGGTAGGGCGCATGCGGGCCGCCCACCTCCACGCCCTCGTCCCAGTCGATGCCGAGCCAGGACATGGCCTCCAGCAGCTGCTGGTAGCTCTCCTCGGAGTCACGCTTGGCGTCGGTGTCCTCGATCCGGAACACCATGGTCCCGCCCGTGTGCCGGGCCCAGCCCCAGTTGAACAGGGCGGTGCGGATGAGTCCGACGTGCGGGGTTCCGGTCGGTGAGGGGCAGAAACGGACGCGGACCGGGGCGTCGGCGGGGACGGCGGGGATGTCGGCGGGGGCCGTGGCGGAGTGTGCAGTCGTCATGATGACTGCCAGTCTATTATCGACGCCGGCCGGCGCGGCCGGCGCTCAGCGGCGATAGACGCTGGCCAGGGTGCCGATCCCCTCGACCGTCGCCTCGGTGCGCTGGCCCGCCTCGACGGTGCCGACGCCGGCCGGCGTCCCGGTGAGGATGACGTCCCCGGGCAGCAGCGTGAAGGCCTCGGAGACCGCGGCCACGATCTCACGGACGCCGAAGACCATGTCCGCGGTGGTGCCGTCCTGGACGGTCCGGCCGTCCAGGGTCATGGTGATGCGCAGGTCCTCCGTGGCGGAGGTGTCCAGACCGGTCTCGATCCACGGCCCCAGCGGGCACGCGCCGTCGAAGCCCTTCGCCCGGGCCCACTGCAGGTCCGCGCGCTGCGCGTCCCGGGCGGTGAGGTCGTTGGCCACGGTGTAGCCGAACACGACGTCGTCCACGCGGTCCACCGGGACCTCCTTGCAGATGGTCCCGATGACGACCGCGAGTTCCGCCTCGTAGGAGACCTCCTCGGACCAGGACGGCAGCGTGACCGGTTCCCCCGGTCCGACCACGGAGGTGTTGGGCTTGAGGAAGAACTGGGGGCGGTCCGGAACCTCGTTGCCGAGCTCGGCGGCGTGGCCCGCCCAGTTGCGTCCGACGCCCACCACCTTGGACCGCGGGATGATGGGGGCCACCAGCCGCACGTCGGCCAGGGCGTGGCGCGTGGCGGTGGGATGGATGCCCTGGAAGAACGGGTCACCGTGCAGTTCGGTGATCGTCAGCTCCTCCAGGGGGGCGTCCGGCTCCCCCTCGACGATGCCGTACGCGGGCTCTGACTGGGCGACGAAACGGGCGATGCGCATGCCCCGAGCCTAGTGGCACGGCAGCGGGGCCGGGCACCCCGGCAGAGGGCCCCCGCCCCTGTGGAATACTGGGGCCGGGCCGCGAGGCCGGGCCCGGGCCCACCCGTGACGGGAATCATCCGCCGGGCATCACACAGGCATGAGTGAAAGCAGGACCGTGAATCCCACCATCGAGCACCTCCGCCGGGAACTTTCCACGAAAGTCTTCGACCAGGGCTTCCACTGGCGGATCATGTTCCTCGGCAAGTCGATCAACGGCACCACCGACATCGTCTCCTCCCTGTACCGCTCGTTGCGCAACCTCGGGCACCACGTGCTCCAGGTGGACACCTCCCAGCACCGCATCCTGGACAACCCCCACGGGGCCATGGGCGGCATGGGACCCATCTACGTCCCGTACGACCGCATCAAGCACATGGTCGACGAGTTCCGGCCGCAGATGATCATCCTGTGTGCCGGCGGCATGGTGTTCACCGAGGAGGACGCCCGTCTCCTGAAGGACCGCGGGATCATGCTCGTGGGCACCACCCTGTCCGACCCGGACGTCTTCCCCTCCGTGAAGGACCACGTCCACACCTTCGACGTCCACACCACCAACTCCCAGACGGCCCTGCAGATGTACCGGGACGCCGGGGTGGTGAACACCGTGTACCTGCCCTTCGGGATCGACCGCGGCTTCGTCACGCAGGACGTGAAGACCGCCCCCGAGTTCGAGCACGACGTCATCTGCCTGGGTCACGCCCACGACCGCCCGGACCGCAACAAGGTCATGACGGCCCTCGACCGGCAGTTCGACGTCAAGACCTACGGGCGCGGCTGGGAGCTGCCCGGGTCCGAGCCCGTGGCCGGGACGGAGATGGTCCAGGCGCTCAAGGGCGGCCGGATCCACGTCAACTTCCCGCTGACCCGTGCCGGGTTCATCAACATCAAGTGCGGCGTGTTCGAGTCCGCCGGCCAGGGCGCCCTGGTGGCGACCGGGAACTTCGACGAGATGGCCGACTTCTTCGAGTACGGCGAGGAGATCATCGGCTACGAGGACGAGGAGGACCTGGCCCGCCAGATCCGCTTCCTCCTGGACCACCCCGAGGAGTACGACCGGATCGCGGAGAACGGGTTCCGCCGGGTCGTCGAGAACCACCTGTACGAGCACCGCTGGATGGACCTGTTCTCCACCTTCCGTTCCCTCGACGAGGCCTCCTTCCCGTGGCTCGACGCCGAGCGCCGCGAGACCCTGTCCCGCACGCTCTCGGAGTCGCTGCCGCGGGCGAAGAAGGTCATCCTGGCGGGCTTCTACGGAGCCGGGAACATCGGCGACGAGCTGATCCTGAAGTCGGTGTCCCACGCCCTGCACCGGGCGGACCCGGCCGTGCAGGTCCAGGTGGCCGCGGAGAACGCGCAGCGGGTGGAGGCCTCCCACGGCCTGCAGGCGTTCACGCGGCGCAACCTCAACGCGGCCGCCTACGAGGTGCACACTGCGGCCGCGGTCGTCGTCGGCGGCGGCGGGCTCTGGCACGACTACACCTTCGAGCGGGCCGGCGGGCTGCTCGGCCTGTTCACGGGGGCCACCATCTCCATGGCCGGCTTCGGCATCCTGCCGCTCATGGGACGCGTGCTCGACAAGCCCTACCACGTCGTCGGCATGGGCGTCGGACCGCTGACCGACGAGGACGCGCGGGCCACCGTGCGGTACCTCGCGAACCAGACCTCGTCGCTGTACGTCCGGGACCCCGAGTCCGCCGAGCTGCTGCGCTCCCTGCCGGTCGACGCCGACCGCATCACCACCGGGCCCGACGTCGTCCACGCCGTCCCGCTGCCGGCGGCCGAGGACGTCCGCGAGTCCCTGCCGGCCGCCGTCGCCCGCGCCCGGGAGGAGGGCCGGCCGGTCATCGGGGTCAACCTGCGCCCGTGGGCGCACGAGGACATGGACGCCGTGGCGGCCACCGTGGCCGGTGCCCTCGCGGACGCGACGCCCGCCGGGGGCCCCGCCCCGCTCTACGTCTCGGTGCCCATGCAGTCCGGGGCGGCCTTCGACGTCGCGGCGATCGAGCGCGTGTTCGAGCAGTTGCCGGAAGGCTCCGAGACCTGGACCCCCGAGGGGCCCCTGGACCTGGACACCCTCGTGGCGCTCTACGGCGCCATGGACCTGCTGGTGGCGATGCGCCTGCACGCGGCCCTGGTGGCCCACCGCTGCGGGGTGCCCGTCGTCGGGCTCGGTTACGACCCCAAGGTCGGCCGTCACTTCGACGAGGTCGAGCGCGGCGACTGGTGCCTGCCGCTGACCGTGGACCGCACCGCCCTCACGGGCCGGGTCCGCGACGGTCTGCAGGCCGGCCGGGCCGGGTTCTCCGAGTCCACGCTGACCGCCCTGGCGCGGTTGCGCGCCGAGGCGGAGCAGTGCCTGGCCGTGTCCGCGCGGATGATCGCCGACTCCCCCACGCCGCAGGCGGTCTACGAGGTCCCGGCGGAGAACGCCGTGGGGACCGGGGTGCCGGCCCTGCGCAAGGCGCCCCAGCCGACGCGGTTCGTCGGCCTGCAGCCCGCCGGCGTGGGCATCCCCGTGCCGTCGAACCGGCCGGTGGGCCGCTTCCGGGCGAGCGCGTTCGACATCGCCCTGCACCTGCCGGTGACCAAGCCCCGCAAGGGCATGGAACTGCGCTGGGACGGAGAGCTCCACATCGAGGGCGAGGGCGTCAAGGACCTCGGGTTCACCCTGACCTCGGACTGGTCCAACCCCAAGGCCGTGGGCAAGATCTTCGTGGACATCGAGGTGGCGGGCCGGATCTTCTCCCTGGACCTCGCCCGCGACCACGGGACCGTGGTGCTGCACCTCGTGCACCAGGCCGGCGTGGCCCTGCCGTTCACCTTCCGGCTGCGGGTCGCCAAGACCGCCTTCGCCTCGAAGGCGTGGCCGAAGGCCTCCGCCGTCCAGCTGCAGCTCGTCTCGGTGGCGGACAGCGCCGAGGGCCTCGGGCCGGTCCTGTCCGCCTCGGCGGGCACCATCCAGGCCTCCTGACCCGCCCAGACGTCCCTCCGCCGCCTTCCGCCGCGGCCCGCCCTCGACCGGGGTGGGCCGCGGCGCCGTGTCACGCGCCGGGCGGCACGCCTGACCGGCCCGGGTCTCCCCCATGAGTAGATTGAGGAATTATGAGTGACTTCCCCGCATACGGTCAGCAACCCCTCCCGACGCTGGTGAGCTTCTACGCCGGTGACCAGTACTACCACGACGCCGCCGCCCGCCTCCGGGAGGACTGTGAGCGGTTGGGGATGCCGCACCACATCGAGGAACTGCCTGCGGAGGGCCTGGACTGGGGTGCCATCACCCGAGAGAAGATCGGTTTCTACCGCCGGATGCACGACCGGTTCGGGGCCATCCTGTGGGTGGACGTCGATACCCGCTTGGTCGGCCTGCCGGAGGTGCTTCGAGGTTCTCACTTCGACCTCGTGGGCTTCGGCGGCCGGTTCCGTTACATCCGCGAGTACGACCCGTATCAGACGGCACGCTTCTGGGTGCCGTCTTACCTCTACTTCGGTCCCACGCAGGCCGCGAGCGACTTCCTGGACCTCATGCTCGACATCGAGGGTGAGACCGAGGAACGGGTCACGGATGACTACATCCTCCAGGAGGCGTGGAGCCGTCATGAGCTGCCCCTGTCCGTCGGCCTGCTGCCGCCGGACATGATGCTGCGCCCGACCGAGACGCCGACCCATCGGAGTGTCTTCCTGCACGGGCACAGCGGCAATGTCAGCTCCTTCCGCGACCAGGTGGTGCAGCACCAGAACGCCGCGGACAACCCGGCGGTCCGTTCGCGGGTGCTCGGCGCGGAGGCCGTCGATGCCATGAAGGCCGGGAACCGGTTCGCTGCCATCCGGCTGGCGGAGCGGTCCCTCGACTCCCTGCCCACGGATCCCGACGCGGCGATCCGCCTATCGAGGTACCTCAAGCTGGACCGTCAGCACGAGGAGTCAGTGGCGGTGCTGCGGAGTCAGCTCCAGGAGAACCCGACGCTGGATGCGACGAGGCAGGAGCTCGCCGTCCGCCTCAAGGAGCGCCACGACTTCGCCGGTGCCCGGCGCGAGGCCGAGCACGTCCTGACGGGCGCGAGCAGTGCCGCCGCGGCCCGCGCGGCCGAGCTCCTCGACGAGATCGGGCGGGACGAGCGCGCGCGCGACCTGGGTATCGGACCCGCCCGGCGCCTGAGGATGTGGTGGATGAAGACCCCCTACCCCGGTAACTTCGGCGATGTGCTGAGCCCGTGGGTGGTCGAATGGGTGACCGGTCAGCCGCCGGCCTTCGGCCAGCGGGACCGTAGCCTGCTGGCCATCGGTTCCGTCATCAAGTTCGCGCGGGAACGGTCGACGGTCTGGGGTTCGGGGACCCCGCGCCGCGGGGACGCGATGGACCCCAATGCCCGCTACCTGGCCGTCCGCGGCCCCGTCACCCGCGAGGAGGTCCTGGCCGGAGGCGGCTCGTGCCCGGAGGTCTACGGCGACCCCGCCCTGCTGCTGCCCCGTTTCGTCTCAGGACACCAGGGACCCAAGCAGCACGAGGTGGGCTTCATCAGGCACGTCTCGCAGGACAACCTCGACCTGCACCTGGACGACGTGGCCGACATCCGCCTCAGCGGCGTCGGGGAGGGCTTCCTGCGGTCGGTGGTGGACCAGATCACCTCGTGCGAACGGATCGTCTCGACGTCCCTGCACGGGGTGATCGTGGCCAACGCCTACGGCATCCCGGCTCGCTGGGCGGTCATGGGGGACGCCTCGGAGGCCATCAGCGGCGACGGGACGAAGTTCGAGGACTACTTCCGCTCGGTGGGGCTGGAGCCTCAGGCGCCCCTCGAGGTCTCTCGCCATTCCCCCATCACACCGTCCCTGGCCGATGGCCTGCCGGACACGGTCGAGCTGGACTTCGACGGCGACGCACTCGCCGGCGCCCTGCGCGAGGGCCTGGGGCTCTAGGCAGGACCGCGACGGCCCGCCCCGGTGGCTGCTCCCGCGGGAGCGGCCACCGGGGCGGGCCGTATCTCGTGCGTCCCGGGCGCCCCGGCGTCCTCAGGCCAGCCGGTGGAGCCAGCCGTGGCGGTCCTCGCCGTGGCCGGTCTGCAGGTCCAGGAGTTCACGGCGGATGTCCAGCGCCACGGAGTCACCCGGGGTGACGGCCGGGGAGTCGAAGTGCTCCTCGCCGTCCACCAGGCGGCCGATCGGGGTGATGACGGCCGCCGTGCCACAGGCGAACACCTCGGTGATCTCACCGCCGGCCACCCCGTCGCGCCACTCCTGGAGCGTGATGCGCCGTTCGACGACGTCCAGCCCGCGGTCCCGGCCCAGCTGCAGCACGGAGGATCGCGTGACTCCCTCCAGGATGGTGCCGGTGAGCTCGGGGGTGACGAGGGAGCCGTCCTTGAAGACGAAGAACACGTTCATCCCGCCCAGTTCCTCCACGGCGTTGTCCCGGACGGGGTCGAGGAAGAGGACCTGGTCGCAGCCCTGGGCCGACGCCTCGAGCTGCGCGGCCAGGGACGCGGCGTAGTTGCCGCCGAACTTGGCCGCACCGGTGCCGCCGTGACCGGCGCGGGCGTAGTCCCGGGACACCCAGATGGAGACGGGCTTGAGCTCGCCCCCGAAATAGTTCCCCGCCGGGGAGGCGATGACCTTGTACGCGATCTCGTGGGCCGGGCGCACGCCGAGGAATGCCTCGGAGGCGTACATGAACGGCCGCAGGTACAGCGACTGCCCCTCGCCGTCCGGCACCCAGCCGATGTCCGTGGACACCAGCAGGCGCAATGACTCGAGGAAGTCCTCCTCCGGCAGTTCCGGCAGGGCCAGCCGCCGCGCGGAGCGGTTCAGGCGTGCCGCGTTGGCCCGGGGCCGGAACGTCCACACGGTGCCGTCCGGGTGGCGATAGGCCTTCAGGCCCTCGAAGATCTCCTGGGCGTAGTGGAGGACGGCCGTGGCCGGGGACAGGCTCAGCGGCCCGAACGGCTCGATCCGCGCGTCGTGCCAGGTCCCGCCGCTGTGCTGCCCGTCGCCGCCCCAGGTCCAGTCGATGGAGACCATGTGGTCGGTGAAGTGCTGCCCGAAGCCCGGATCCGCCAGGATCTCACGGCGCCGCTCCTCGGAGACGGGCGAGGACTGGGGATGGACGGCGAATTCCATGGACACGACGGATTCCTTCTCTCGTAGTACCCCGGGTGCCACGCAGGCCGGCGCCGGCCGCGCCCAGGGCGTTGCTTCGCGTTCTCGGTGGCCAGCGGGTCCGCTGATGCGCCGGGAAGGTGCATCCATCATATGACCTGCCCGGAGGGCGGTTCAGACGCGGGATGCCTCGACGCCGCTCAGACGGCGGCGGCGATGGCGTCGCCGACCTGCGCCGTGGTGCGCGGTCCCGACTGCGGCGTGCCGGACTGGCCGCGGGCGGCCATGTCCGCCCACACGGCCTCGTTGATGCGCCGGGCGGCATCGGTGCGGCCGGCCTGCTCCAGGAGCAAGGCCCCGGAGAGGATGGCGGCGGTGGGGTCGGCCTTCTGCTGTCCGGCGATGTCCGGGGCCGAACCGTGGACCGGCTCGAACATGGACGGTGCGGTGCCGGAGATGTTCAGGTTCCCGGATGCGGCCAGGCCGATGCCGCCCGTGACGGCGGCGGCGAGGTCGGTGAGGATGTCGCCGAACAGGTTGTCGGTGACGATCACGTCGAACCGCGAGGGGTCGGTGGTCATGTGGATGGTCGCGGCGTCCACGTGCATGTAGTCGTGGGTGACGGACGGGTACTCCGCGGCCACGGCCTCCACCGTCCGCCGCCAGAGGTGCCCGGCGTACACGAGCACGTTGTGCTTGTGCACGAGGGACACGTGCCGGCGCGGCCGGGTGGCGGCCAGCGCGAAGGCGTGGCGGACGACCCGCTCCACGCCGTAGGCGGTGTTGACGGAGACCTCGGTGGCGATCTCCTGGGGCGTGCCGGTCCGGATGGCCCCGCCGTTGCCGACGTAGGGCCCCTCGGTGCCCTCGCGCACGACCACGAAGTCGATGTCACCGGGCTCCGCCAGCGGGCTGGGAACGCCAGGGTAGAGCCGCGCCGGACGCAGGTTCACCCCGTGGTCCAGGCTGAACCGCAGCTTCAGCAGGAGCTCGCGCTCGATCAGCCCGGAGGGGATGCGGGTGTCGTTCGGGGCGGCGCCCACGGCACCGAACAGGATTGCGTCGTGGGCGCGCAGCCGCTGCAGGGTCTCCTCGGTGAGCGTCTCCCCGGTCTGCAGCCAGTGCGCCGCGCCGAGTGAGTAGTCGGTGGTGCGGATCTCCGCGTCACCGGAGGCCTCCGTGGCCGCCCGCATGACCTTGAGCGCCTCGGCGGTGACCTCCGGCCCGATGCCGTCCCCGCCGATGACGGCGATGTCCAGGACGTCCTGGACGGAGCGGGTGGCGGTCTGGGTGCTGGCCGGGCGAACCGTATCGGCGACGTTTTCCATGCTCTCAGGCTAGGCCCGCCCGGGGACACTGGTCCACCATGTGGTCACACTGTCCACCATGCGGACAGGCACCGGTCCCGCCGTGGGACGCGGCCGACCGGCGGAGCCTGGACGCACCGCTGGTCCTAGCCGGCCTCTGGCTCCTCGTGGCGCGGGAAGACCGGGACCGGCGCCGGCAGGGAGGCCCCCGGCACCAGGGCCTCGTCCCAGGCCGCGAAGGACCGCGGCCCGGCACCGGAGGCACCGGTGCGGCCGGCGTCGCCGGAGGCCTCCACCCCGAGCAGGTCCAGCAGGCGCGTGGCCGATCCCGGCATCACCGGCTGGACCAGCAGCGCCACGCGGCGCACCGTCTCCAGCGTCGCGTACAGCACGGTGGCCATCCGCTCCGGGTCGGTCTTGCGCAGCACCCAGGGTTGCTGATCGGCGAAGTAGGCGTTCGCGTCGTTCAGGACGGCCCACGTGGACTCCAGGGCGTGGTGGAAGTCCTGCACGGCGTAGTCCGCCCGCGAGGTCTCCAGCAGGGACGAGACGGACTCCAGCAGGGCGCGGTCGGCGTCGGTGTACTCCCCCGGCTCCGGCACCGTGCCGCCGAGGTTCTTGGCCACCATGGACAGCGAGCGCTGGGCCAGGTTGCCCAGGTTGTTGGCCAGGTCCGCGTTCTTGCGCCCCACCACGGCGTCGTGACTGTACGAACCGTCGGCGCCGAAGGGGAACTCTCGCATCAGGAAGTACCGCACGGCGTCCAGCCCGTAGTGGGCCACCCACTCCGCCGGGGCCACGACGTTGCCCAGCGACTTGGACATCTTCTGGCCCTCGTTGTTCAGGAAACCGTGGATCATCACCCGCCGCGGCAGCTCGAGGCCGGCGCTCATCAGGAAGGCCGGCCAGAAGATGCAGTGGAACCGGGAGATGTCCTTGCCGATGATGTGCAGGTCGGCCGGCCAGTAGCGCGCGAAGCGCTCCGAACCGGTGTCGGGGAATCCGGCACCGGTGAGGTAGTTGGTCAGCGCGTCCACCCACACGTACATCACGTGCTCCAGGGTGGGCTGGACGGGCTGCCCGTCCGGGCCCTTCGCGGTGCCGTCCGCCGGCGCCGGGACGTCGATCCCCCAGTCGAAGGAGGTCCGGGAGATGGACAGGTCCTCCAGCCCGGACTCCACGAACCGGATGACCTCGTTGAACCGGTACTGCGGCGCGGCGAACTGCGGGCGGCTGCGGTAGAGCTCCAGCAGCGGCTCCTGGTACTTCGAGAGGCGGAAGAAGTAGCTCTCCTCCTCCGTCCAGGTCACCTCGGTGCCGGTCTCCGTCGCATAGCGCACGCCGTCCTCGCCCACGTGCGTCTCGTCCTCGCCGAAGAACCGCTCGTCGCGCACCGAGTACCAGCCGGAGTAGCTGCCCAGGTAGATGTCACCGGCGGCCTCCATGCGCCGCCAGATGGCCTGGACGGACTCGCGGTGGTCGGCGTCCGTGGTCCGGATGAACCGGTCGTAGGACACGTCCAGGACCTCGTCGTCCACCTGCTGGAAGGCCGCCGCGTTGCGGGTGGCCAGTTCCAGCGGGGTGATGCCCTCGGCCTCGGCGGTCTGCTGCATCTTCTGGCCGTGCTCGTCCGTGCCGGTGAGGAAGAACACGTCCTTGCCGTCGAGGCGCTGGAACCGGGCCATCACGTCCGCGCCCACGTACTCGTACGCGTGGCCGACGTGCGGCTCGCCGTTCGGGTAGGAGATGGCGGTGGACAGGTAGTAGCTCTGGGCCATGCGCTCAGTGCTCCAGGTCGAGCAGGTCGATCCCGGCGACCCTGGAGGCCCCGATGGACTCGCCCAGCTGCTCGGCGACACCGGCCGGCAGGGCCGCGTCCAGGGTCAGCATGGCCAGGGCCTCGCCGCCCTCGGACTGGCGGGAGACGTCCATGCCGGCGATGTTCACGTCGGCGTCGCCCAGCACGTTGCCGATGGTCCCGATGACGCCGGGACGGTCGGTGTAGCGGAAGACCAGCAGGTGCTCGGCCAGCGGGACCTCGATCTCGTAGCCGTCGATCCCGACCACCTTCTGGACCTGCTTGGGCCCGGTCAGGGTGCCGGACACGGACAGCTGGGTGCCGTTGGAGGTGGCGCCCTTGACGGTGACCGTGTTGCGGTAGGCCGGGGACTCGGAGGTGGTCGTCAGCCGGGTCTCCACGCCCCGCTGCTCGGCCAGGACCGGGGCGTTGACGTAGGAGACGTGGTCGGAGACCACGTCCGTGAACACGCCCTTGAGCGCGGCCAGCTGGAGGGACTTGACGTCCTTGTCCGCGATCTCACCGGCGACCTCGAGCTCCACGACGGTCAGCGAGTCACCGGTGGACAGCGCCGTCAGGATGCGGCCGAGCTTCTCGGCCAGCGGGATGCCCGGGCGGACGTCCTCGTGGATGATGCCGCCGGCCACGTTGACGGCGTCCGGGACGAGCTCGCCGGCCAGGGCCAGTCGCACCGACTTGGCCACGGACACGCCGGCCTTCTCCTGGGCCTCCGAGGTGGAGGCCCCCAGGTGCGGGGTCACCACGGCGTTGTCGTGGGTGAAGAACGGCAGGTCGATGGCCGGCTCGGAGGAGAAGACGTCGATGGCCGCGCCGCCGACGGTGCCGGCCTCGAGGGCGCGGTTCAGCGCGTCCTCGTCGATCAGCCCGCCGCGGGCCACGTTCACCACGTAGGCGGTGTCCTTCATGATCGCGAACTGGTCGTCGGAGATCATCCCGATGGTCTCCGGGGTCTTCGGCATGTGGATGGTGATGAAGTCGGCCTGGGCCAGCAGCTCGTCCAGGTCCAGCAGGCGGGCACCGATCTGCTGGGCCCGCGCGGAGGTGATGTACGGGTCGTAGGCGAGGATCTCCATGCCGAACGAGCGCATCCGCTCGGCCACGAGCGAGCCGATGCGCCCCAGCCCGATGATGCCAAGCTTCTTCTCATACAGCTCGACGCCGGCGTACTTGGAACGCTTCCACTCCCCGCCCTTCAGGGCGCGGTTGGCCGGGGCGATGTTGCGGGCGACGCCGAGGATGTGGCCGCAGGTGAGCTCGGCAGCGGACAGCACGTTCGAGGTCGGGGCGTTGACCACCATGACACCGGCCTGGGTGGCCGCCTTGGTGTCCACGTTGTCCAGCCCGACGCCGGCCCGGGCGATCACCTTGAGCCGGGAGGCGGCCCCGATCGCCTCGGCGTCCATCTTCGTCGCCGAGCGGATCAGCACCGCGTCGGCCTCCGGCAGGGCGGCCAGCAGCTGGGCACGGTCGGCACCATCGGTCGTCCTGATCTCGAAATCCGGACCCAGGGCGTCCACGGTGGCCGGGGAGAGTTCTTCAGCGATGAGGACGACGGGCTTGGTTTCAGACACGGGAGGTTCACCTTCGGATAGACATTGACGCCGGCTCGGAACGTGGGTCGGCCGATCTTGATTCTAGGACCTGGAAGCACGGCGGCCCCCCGTGTGCACGAGGGGCCGCCTTCACGCCCGGGATCACCCCGGGCGCCGGTGGGGTGGTACGGCTCAGCGGGCCGCGGTGCCCTCGGTGTAGTCGTCGTCGGAGTCCTTCAGCCAGGAGAACATCTGGCGCAGCTCGCGGCCGGTCTTCTCGATCGGGTGCGCCTCACCGGCGGCACGCAGCTTCTTGAACTCCGGTGCCCCGGCGGCCTGGTCGTCCATGAAGCGCTTGGCGAAGGTGCCGTCCTGGATGTCGGCCAGCACGGCCTTCATGTTCTCCTTGACGCTCGGGTCGATGACACGCGGGCCGGAGACGTAGTCGCCGTACTCGGCGGTGTCGGAGACGGACCAGCGCTGCTTGGCGATGCCGCCCTCGACCATGAGGTCCACGATCAGCTTGAGCTCGTGGAGCACCTCGAAGTAGGCGACCTCGGGCTGGTAGCCGGCCTCGGTCAGGACCTCGAAGCCGTACTGGATCAGCTGGGAGGCGCCGCCGCACAGCACGGCCTGCTCGCCGAACAGGTCGGACTCGGTCTCCTCGGTGAACGTGGTCTCGATGACGCCGGCGCGGGTGCCGCCGATGCCCTTCGCGTAGGACAGGGCCAGGTTCTTGGCGTTGCCGGTGGCGTCCTGCTCGACGGCGATCAGGGCGGGCACGCCGCGGCCGGCCTCGAACTCACGGCGGACCACGTGGCCCGGGCCCTTCGGGGCCACCAGCGCGACGTCGACGCCGGCCGGGGGCTGGATGTAGCCGTAGCGGATGTTGAAGCCGTGGGCGAAGAACAGGGCGTCACCGTCCTGCAGGTTCGGGGCGATGTGCTCCTGGTAGACGGCGCCCTGGACCTGGTCCGGGGTGAGGATCATGATCAGGTCCGCCTCGGCAGCGGCCTCGGCCACGGAGACGACGCGCAGGCCCTCGGCCTCGGCCTTGGCACGGGACTTGGAGCCCTCGGCCAGGCCGATGCGGACGTCCACGCCGGAGTCACGCAGGCTCAGCGAGTGGGCGTGGCCCTGGGAGCCGTAGCCGATGACGGCGACGGTGCGTCCCTGGATGATCGAGAGGTCGGCGTCGTCTTCGTAGTACTTGGTGGTCACAGGAGATCTCCTCGGTGTGTTGTTCGGTGGTTGTCGGGAAGTGGGTGGGGACCCGAAGGTCAGTTCCGGGTCAGGGCGCGGTCGGTCATCGACTTGCCGCCCCGCCCGACGGCGATGGTCCCGGAGCGCACGAGCTCGCGGATCCCGAAGGGCTCGAGCACCTCCAGCAGCGCGGCCAGCTTGTCGGCCGCGCCGGTGGCCTCGATGGTCACGGAGTCGGTGGAGACGTCCACCACGGAGGCGCGGAACAGCTCGACGGCCTGGACGACCTGGGACCGGGTGGCCGCGTCCGAACGGACCTTGACCAGCAGGTGGTCGCGCTGGACGGAGTTGTCGGCGCTCAGCTCGACGATCTTGATGACGTTGACGAGCTTGTTGAGCTGCTTGGTCACCTGCTCGAGCAGGTCTCCCTCGGCGTCCACCACCACGGTGATCCGGGACAGTCCCTCGATCTCGGAGGTGCCCACGGCCAGGGAGTGGATGTTGAAGGCGCGGCGGGCGAAGAGGCTGGCGACGCGCGTCAGCACGCCCGGCACGTCCTCGACCAGTACGGACAGCGTGTGTCGTGCCATGGGTCAGTCCTCCTCGTCCCAGTCCGGGGTCATGTCCCGGGCCACCTGGATCTCGTCGTTGCTCACGCCGGCCGGAACCATGGGCCACACCATCGAGTCACGCGAGACCACGAAGTCGACGACGACCGGGCGGTCGTTGACGGCCAGGGCCTGCTCGATGGTGGCGTCCAGGTCCTCCTCCCTCTCGCAGCGCAGCCCGAGGCAGCCGTAGGCCTCGGCGAGCTTGACGAAGTCCGGGACGCGGATGGTGTCGTGGCCGGTGTTCAGGTCGGTGTTGGAGTAGCGGGACTCGTAGAACAGCGTCTGCCACTGCCGGACCATGCCCAGCGAGGAGTTGTTGATGACGGCCACCTTGATCGGGATGTTGTTGATCAGGCAGGTCGCCAGTTCCTGGTTGGTCATCTGGAAACAGCCGTCGCCGTCGATGGCCCAGACCACGCGGTCCGGGTCCCCGACCTTGGCGCCCATGGCGGCCGGCACGGCGAAGCCCATGGTGCCCAGGCCGGCGGAGTTCAGCCACTGGTGGGGACGCTCGTACTTGACGAACTGGCTCGCCCACATCTGGTGCTGGCCCACGCCCGCCACGTACACGGCCTCGGGGCCGGAGTGCGCGTCGAGGCGCTCGATGACCTTCTGCGGGGACATCAGCCCGTCCTCGGTGGGGGCGTAGCCCATCGGGTAGGTCTCGCGCAGCCGGTCCAGCACGGTCCACCACTCGCCCAGGTCCGGGGCACCCGACTCGGCGTGCGCGTCCCGCACGGCGCCGGTGAGCTCCGGGATGATCTCCTTGACCGAGCCGACGATCGGCACGTCCGCCGGACGGTTCTTGGAGATCTCGGCGGGGTCGATGTCCGCGTGGATGACCCGCGCCTTCGGGGCGAACGTGGACAGCTGGCCGGTGACCCGGTCGTCGAAGCGCGCGCCAAGGGTGATGAGCAGGTCGGACATCTGCAGGGCCGAGACGGCGGCCACCGAACCGTGCATCCCGGGCATGCCCAGGTGCTGGCGGTGGGAGTCCGGGAAGACGCCGCGGGCCGTGAGGGTGGTGACCACGGGCGCCCCGGTGAGCTCGGCCAGCTCCCGCAGCTCCGCACTGGCGTGGCCGCGGGAGACGCCGCCGCCCACGTAGAGCACCGGCCGCTCGGCCTGCTGGATCAGCCGGGCTGCCTCGCGGACCTGCTTGGAGTGGCCGCGGACCACCGGACGGTAGCCGGGCAGGTCGATCCTCGGCGGCCAGGAGAACTCCATCTGGGCCTGCTGGGCGTCCTTGGCCACGTCGACCAGCACGGGGCCGGGACGGCCGGTCGTGGCGATGTGGAACGCCTCGGCGAGTGCCTGCGGGATGTCCTGGGCGTCGGTGACCAGCCGCGAGTGCTTGGTGATCGGCATCGTGATGCCCACGATGTCCGCCTCCTGGAAGGCGTCCGAGCCGATCGCCGCGGAGGCGACCTGGCCGGTGATGAACACGCAGGCCTCGGAGTCCATGTGGGCGTCGGCGATCGCCGTGACGAGGTTGGTGGCCCCCGGGCCCGAGGTGGCGATCGCCACGCCCGGACGGCCGGTGGCCAGGTAGTAGCCCTGTGCCGCGTGGCCGGCGCCCTGCTCGTGGCGCACCAGGACGTGACGGATCGTCTGGGAGTCCATCAGGGGGTCGTAGGTGGGCAGGATGGCCCCGCCCGGCAGGCCGAAGATGTCCGTGACGCCCAGTTCCTCCAGGGAACGCACGATCGCCTGCGACCCGGTCATCGTGACCGGTTCGACGACACGGTTCGGCCCGGGGACCAGGCTCTCGCCCGCAGGCTCGTTCCTGTCCCGCGGCTCGCGGGATGCATGTGAGGTCATCACCGCTGGGGTGATCCGGGGTCCGTTACTCATTGCTGTGCCTTCTTGCCTAGCTCTTCTGGCGCTGTACTGGAGCATCCGGGGTACCTGTGCGGTACCCCGGTCACCTCTGGTGCCCGCCGGCGGGTGTCCCCCGCGGCGTCCGCCGGAGTGGCGGAGGAGTCAGTGGCGCTGATGTGGTGGCCAGCGTCATGCTTGCATCTCCAACAAATAAACCCCGACGTCGGCCGGTCGGCCCGCTCGGGGTTTGGCGCGTGGCGGCGGGCGGACCCGCTGATCCGAACCGTAGTTCAGGCCACGCGCTGGATAACGACAACTAGTCGCATGTTGGACATGGTGACCAGTATCCCCGAGGCACGCCGTCCGGCGTCAATCCATCCTCTCACGGTCTCACATCGTGAGACGGGCGTCCGCTCCGTGGACACGCCGGGTCATCCGGCGTGTCCACGGACACGGGGCGCACCGGTCAGCCCAGGTACGCGCCCTCGGCCGCCGAGTGCACGAGCTTGGCGTACTTGCCCAGGACCCCCGTGGTGAACTTCGGGGGCACCGGCTCCCAGCCCTCCCTGCGGCCCTCGAGCTCCTCGGCCGGGACCAGCAGGTCCAGCGTGCGGCCGGCGATGTCCACCCGGATCCGGTCGCCGTCGCGCACCAGGGCGATCGGGCCGCCGTCGGAGGCCTCTGGGGCGATGTGCCCGATGCACAGGCCCGTCGTGCCGCCGGAGAACCGGCCGTCGGTGAGGAGCAGGACGTCCTTGCCCAGCCCGGCCCCCTTGATGGCGCCGGTGATGGCGAGCATCTCGCGCATGCCGGGACCGCCCTTGGGACCCTCGTAGCGGATGACCACCACGTCACCGGCCTTCAGCTCGCCGGCCTCCAGGGCGTCCATGGCCTGGCGCTCGCGCTCGAACACGCGGGCGGTGCCCTCGAACACGTCGGCGTCGAAGCCGGCGGACTTCACCACGGCGCCCTCGGGTGCCAGCGAGCCCTTCAGCACGGCCAGGCCGCCGTTGTGGTGCAGGGGGTTGTCCAGGGCGCGCAGCACCTTGCCGTCCGGGTCCGGCGGGTTGATCCCGGCCAGGTTCTCGGCCACGGTCTTGCCGGTGACGGTCAGGGCGTCACCGTGGACCAGGCCCGCGTCCAGCAGGGCCTTCATGACCACGGGCACGCCGCCGACCTTGTCCACGTCGGTCATCACGTACTGGCCGAAGGGCTTGAGGTCGCCCAGGTGCGGGACCTTGTCACCGATGCGGTTGAAGTCGTCCAGGGTGAGGTCCACGCCGGCCTCACGCGCGATGGCCAGCAGGTGCAGGACCGCGTTGGAGGACCCGCCGAACGCCATGGTCACGGCGATGGCGTTCTCGAAGGCCTTCTTGGTCATGATGTCCCGGGAGGTGATCCCCAGGCGCAGCAGGTTGACCACGGCCTCACCGGACTTGCGGGAGAACGCGTCGCGGCGCCGGTCGGCCGACGGCGGGGCGGCGGAACCGGGCAGGGACATCCCCAGCGCCTCACCGATGCAGGCCATGGTGTTGGCGGTGTACATGCCGCCGCAGGCACCCTCCCCGGGGCAGATCGCCCGCTCGATGGTGTCCAGGTCCTTCTCGCTCATCAGTCCCCGAGCGCAGGCGCCCACGGCCTCGAAGGCGTCGATCAGGGTGACCTGCTTCTCCGTGCCGTCCTCGAGGGTGGCGTAACCGGGCATGGTGGATCCGGCGTAGATGAAGACGCTGGAGACGTCCAGCCGGGCGGCCGCCATCAGCATGCCCGGCAGCGACTTGTCGCAACCGGCCAGCAGCACGGAGCCGTCCAGCCGCTCGGCCTGCATCACGGTCTCCACGGAGTCGGCGATGACCTCGCGGGAGACCAGCGAGTAGTGCATGCCGTCATGGCCCATCGAGATGCCGTCCGAGACGGAGATGGTGCCGAACTCCAGCGGGTACCCGCCACCGGCGTGCACCCCCTCCTTGGAGGCCTGGGCCAGGCGGTCCAGGGAGAGGTTGCACGGGGTGATCTCGTTCCACGAGCTGGCGATGCCGATCTGCGGCTTCGCGAAGTCCTCGTCCCCCATGCCGACGGCGCGCAGCATGCCGCGGGCCGGGGCACGCTCCATGCCGTCGGTCACCGCGCGGGAGCGTGGCTTGATGTCGGGAGCCGCGGCGTCGTCGCCGCCGGCCCCGCCGGCTGCACCGCCGGGAAGGGTCGTGTCTGCGCTGGGGGTGGTCATGGCGACCATCCTAGGACCGCCGCCGGCGTGCCGCGCGGCACGTGACGGCCGGGGCCCGCGAACCTCCCGGCAGGTCACCGGCGTCCGCGAGCCTCCCCGCAGGTCACCGGCGTCCGTAGAATGGGCGTCATGAACGGCGAAGACCTCAAGCGCATGCTCCGGGAGGCCTTCGACGCGAGGGTCTTCAACTACGGGGACTTCAACCTCGTCTACGGCCAGCCCTCCGGCGCCGGCGACCCCTGGGTGATCGGCTACCGGCACCAGCCCCTGGAGCTGTTGCTGTGCCCCGTCGACCTCGAGGCCCTCCCCGAGGTCCCCGTGGGGCCGGACATCGCCACGGTCTCCCTGGGCAACGTCGCCACCCTGGCGGACACCGGCAGCGGGTACCAGGTGGAGACGGTCACCGGCTTCCGCACCTGGTTCGAGGTCAGCGGCACTCCCCGGATCCTGCTGCCGGAGAACCTGCGTCCCACCGGACCCGGGCCGGAGGACGACGGCACGGTCATCCTGGGCCAGGAACCGGACGCCGAGGACTTCCACGAGTTCATGTCCCACTTCATGGACACCCTGGAGTCGTACTACCGGACCTGTTGACCCACCCCCTCGACTCACCCGCGGCGGCGCCGGCCGACCGTGACGGAGATCTCCCGCCCCTCGATTTCGCATCCGCCCCCGACCTCTGCTAAAGTTTTTCCTCGTTGCACGGACCGATTATCGGTCCACGGAACACTGCGCCTCTAGCTCAACTGGCAGAGCAATTGACTCTTAATCAATGGGTTCCGGGTTCGAGTCCCGGGGGGCGCACCACAGCTCGCATCCATCGCAGACGACAAGGCCCCGGTCAGGTGACCGGGGCCTTCTCGTGTCCCCGCGAGGTCCGGGACCACGCGGGTCGTCCGCTGGTCGCACTCGAATCGTACGCACTGCGACGGGACCTGCGTCCCGCCCACTCCCCTCGTACACGTCCAGGCCTACCTCACGTCACCGAAGCGTGCCACGATGTCGCTGTAGCGGCACCGGGTCGGGTGTCGCAGGTCCCCCCGTGAAAGGCCGCCAGCACCGTGTCTCGACGATTCGCGCCCGCACTCGCCACCACCACCGCACTGGTCGTCCTGGCCGCCACGGGCGGGATGGTCCCGAGCGCCGCGGTGCCGGGTGCACACGCCGAGCGCGCCATGACCTACCTGGCCCCGTCGTCACCGCAGCGATCCGCGTATGCGGGCGCCGGCGTCGTGACCGCTCCCGACGCGGTGGTCGAGGCAGCCTCCCGGGCCGGCCTGGCGGAGGGCACGGCGGAGCGGACCCGGGTGCGACAGGTCCAGTCCTCCTCCGGGCAGGCCGCACTCGACCGCTACGCCGGCGAGGTCCCCCCCTACGTCAACGCCGCGCCCCTGGCCCTGGTCGGGCGAGCCTTCGACCACCCCGTGGCCGGCCCCTTCACCCTGAGCTCGGCCTTCGGCTGGCGGAAGAACCCCACCCACGTCGGCCCGACCGCGCAATTCCACATCGGCCTGGACTACGCGGTGGCCTGCGGAACGCCGGTCCTGGCCGCCGCGGACGGCACGGTCGTCTCCGCCGGGGAACGGGGTACCGGCGGACTGCGCGTCGACATCGACCACGGCGACGGGCTGGTGACCTCCTACCGGCACAACTCCCGGCTCCTGGTCTCCCCGGGTGACCGCGTGGGCCGTGGCGACGCGATCAGCCTGTCCGGGACCACGGGCAACTCGACGGGATGCCACCTGCACTTCGACACCACCCTCGAGGGCCTGTACGTCGACCCGGTGCACCTGCTGCCGGAGGTCGCCGGACAGCCCCGGGCGCTGGACGCGGTGGACCGGGAGCGCATCCGCGCGGCCGCGCGAGAGGACGCGCCCGCCGTCGCACCGGAGCGCAGGGAGGCCGCCCCGCGGACCGGGCAGCCGGCCGCGCCGGGGCCGATCGCCCGGGAGGCCGCCCCGCGGACAGGGACCCGGGGTGATCACGCCCGGGCCCCGGAGGCACCAGCGGCAAAGGACCGGTCACCGCGTCCCCCCTCCGCCGGGCCGTCCGGGACGCCTGCCTCGCCCGGTGCATCCCCCACCACGCCCACGGCGACGCGGCCGGCCGAGCGAGGCCCGAAGCCCTCGGGCACCACGAAGCCGGTGCACCCGAGGCCCACTCCGCCGGCAGTCACCCCGAAACCGAAGCCCGCCGCGCCGGGGACCCCCGCCGCCACGGAGCCGGCCGAACCCGCCCAGCCGACACACCCCGGACCGAGCGCACCGGCCACGCCGACGCCGACGAAGCCCTCCACGCCCGACCCCGCCCAGCCCACGCCGACCACGCCCACCACGCCCGGCCCCGCCCAGCCCACACCGACCAAGCCCGCCCAGCCCACGCCGTCGCCGTCGCCGACCGAACCCGTCACGCCCACGCCGTCGCCGACCGAGCCCACCGCACCGGAACCGTCGGTGCCGGCCAGTCCCCCTGCTCCCGTCTCGCTGACCGAGGAGGAGGCGGCGCGGTGGTGCCTGCCCCTGGACGACGACACGGAGCAGGCCAGGCCGGACTTCACCACGATCTTCACCGGGGACTTCGCGGACCTCGTCGGACTCGTCGCCGTCCTCGACGACGAGGGTGGACCCGAGCCCGTGACCGAGGAGACCCTCGTGGAGGTCTCGCCCTCGGCCCTGTGGCTGGAGTCCCTCCCCGCCTGCTCCGATGCCGAGTTCCTCGAGACCGCACTCGGCTGAACGCCTACAGTGGACCGCATGACTGCTCCACACCGCCTGGCACCGGGCGACGCCGCTCCCGCCTTCACGCTGACCGACCAGGACGGCACCGCCGTCTCGCTGGCCGACTACGCCGGCCGCACGGTGATCGTGTACTTCTACCCCGCCGCCGCCACGCCCGGCTGCACCACGCAGGCCTGCGACTTCCGCGACAACCTCGCGTCCTTCACCTCCGAGGGCTTCGCCGTCCTCGGCATCTCCCCGGACGGGCCCGCCAAGCTCCGGAAGTTCGCCGCGGACGAGGACCTGACCTTCCCGCTGCTCTCCGACGAGGACCATGCGGTGGCCGAGGCGTACGGCGCATGGGGAGAGAAGAAGAACTACGGCCGCACCTACGAGGGACTCATCCGTTCCACGGTCGTCGTGAACGGAGACGGCGCCGTGGAGCTCGCCCAGTACAACGTGCGGGCCAGCGGTCACGTGGCCAAGTTGCGCAGGGACCTGGGACTGGCCTGACCGGCGGGCGGTGACGGCCCTGCACCGGGTAAGATGGGCCGTTGTCCCCGCCCGCGGGGGCGCGCGGGCGTGGCGAAATTGGCAGACGCGCTGGATTTAGGTTCCAGTGTCTTCGGACGTGGGGGTTCAAGTCCCCCCGCCCGCACGATTCGTGCTCCAGGACAGTCCGGTCCCTGCGCCGGCTCCTCCTCAGGGCGGGTCGCAGCCGGAGGACACGTCAGACGAGGAGGCCCGTCCGGGTGGACATCTCACGCCGCACCGTGCTGAGTTCCCTGGCTGCGGCCCTGGCCCTCCCGCTGACCGGGTGCGCCACCCAGATCCGCGGTGAGTCCTCCCCCCATGACGCCACCGCGCCGGTCCCTCCGGCACCCACTCCCCCGGTGCCGTCGACGGTGCCGGTGACCATCGGGGTCCCGTCCCGGCCGAGGACCCTCGACCCGGCGCTGGCCGTGGACGCCGAGTCGCACCGCAGCACCCGGCAGGTGCTCGAGAACCTCCTCGGCGTGGATCCGGACACCGGTGCGCCGATCCCCCGGCTGGCCAGCGACTGGCAGGTCACCGACGACGGGTTGCGCTACACGTTCTCCCTGCAGCCCGGTGTCGACTTCCAGGATGGCACCCCGCTGGACGCGCAGGCCGTGGTGGCGAACTTCGAGCGCTGGGCCCGCCTGCCCGAACTGCTGGGCGGGCAGCGCATGGCCGCCCTGCCGCAATTGACCTTCCCCTCCGTCTTCGGCGGCTACGCCGGCCAGGACGGATGCCGCTACCGGGCGTGCGAGGCCGTCGGGGAGCGGACCGTCAGCCTGGTCCTCAGCGATCCCATCGTGTTCCTGCCCGCCGCGCTGACGGCCCCCGCCTTCGCCCTCAGCTCCCCGGCGTCCTGGGCGACGTTCGACGATGCCCTGCCCGCCACCCCGGCCGACCGCCTGCCCCCGGCGCGGCCGGCCGGCACCGGCCCGTTCCGCTGGGGTGAGCAGGACGACGGCGACCGGCTGGTGCTGGAGGTGAACGCCGGGTACCGGGGTGAGCCGACCGCCGTCGGGCCCGTGACGCTGGCCGTGGTCCCCGGGGCCGGTCAGCGGCTCCGGGAACTGCGCCGCGGCCGGCTGGACGCCTTCGACTTCGTCGCCCCGGACACCCTGCGTCCCCTGGTCCAGGGCGGGGCACAGGTCCTGCAGCGGGATCCGCTGTCCGTGCTGTACCTGGGGATGAACTCCCGGCACCCGATCCTGGGACAGCTCTACGTGCGCCAGGCGGTGGCCCACGCCGTCGACCGGCGCGCGCTGGTCGAGGAGTACTTCCTGGCCGGCTCGGCCCGGGCCCATGAGTTCGTGCCGCCGTCCCTGGGCGTGGCGAACCCGGAACTGACCACCTACGACTACGACCCGGCGGAGGCCACCCGCCTGCTGGAGCTGGCCGGTTACCGCGGGCAGCCCCTGGACTTCGTCTACCCGGTGCACACCTCGCGGCCCTACCTGCCCGCCCCCGAGGCGGTGTACGCGCGGATCGCCGGTGACCTGGCCGCGGCCGGCTTCGTGCTCAATCCCGTACCGGTGCCGTGGGACGAGGGGTACCTGGACCGGCTCGGGGCGGACCGGACCCGGGCCTTCCACCTGGCCGGGCGCACCGGGGAGTACCGTGATCCGCACCACTTCCTGGCCCCGCTGTTCGGCCACGACTCGGCGGAGTTCGGCTACCGGAACCCGACCGTCATCACGACGCTGGCGGACGCCGTGTCCGCCCGGAACCCGGAGAACCGGACGGCGTTGTACCGCAAGGCGGCGGAGTCACTGGCCCTGGACCTGCCGGCACTGCCCCTGGCCTACCCGATCTCCGCCGTCGCCACGGGCCACACCCTGGTCTCCTACCCGACCTCCCCCGTGCTGGACGAACGGTTCGACCAGATCGTCCCGGTGGACGGACCGGCCCCGGCCCAGTAGTAAAGTCGACTCAGACCACTGTTCGAAAATCGGGAGAGAAACGTGAGCCAGCAGACTGCCCCAACCACCTACGACGTCGTCCTGGTGGGAGGTGGCATCATGAGCGCCACGCTGGGTACGTTCCTCCAGCAGCTCCAGCCCGACTGGTCCATCGCCCTGTACGAGAACCTGAACCAGGCCGGCCTCGAGGCCTCGGACCCGTGGAACAACGCCGGCACCGGTCACGCGGCCCTGTGCGAGCTGAACTACTCGCCGCTCGGACCCGACGGCAGGGTGGACCCCACCAAGGCCATCGGCATCAACGAGCAGTTCCAGGTCTCCCGCCAGTTCTGGTCCCACCTGGTCAACGAGGGCCGGCTCGGTGACCCCAAGACCTTCATCAACCCGCTGCCGCACATGAGCTTCGTGTGGGGTGACGACCACGCGGACTACCTGAAGACCCGCCACGCCTCCCTCAGCGCGCAGCCGCTGTTCGAGACCATGGAGTACACGGAGGACCCGTCCGTCATCCACGACTGGGCCCCGCTGCTGATCGAGGGCCGCACGGACGGCCAGCGCCTGGCGGCCTCCCGCCAGACGAACGGCACGGACGTGGACTTCGGCTCGCTGACCCGCCAGCTCACCACCAACCTGTCCAACTCGGGCGTGGACGTGCGCTTCGGCCACAAGGTGACCTCGGTGGACCGCGGCTCCGACGGCCGCTGGGAGCTCAAGGTCAAGAACAAGGCCGCCGGCGAGACCTTCACCGCCCGCGCACGCTTCGTGTTCCTCGGCGCCGGCGGCGGAGCGCTGCACCTGCTGCAGTCCTCCGGCATCCCCGAGGCCAAGGGCTTCGGCGGTTTCCCGGTCTCCGGCAAGTTCCTCAAGTGCACCGACGAGACCATCGTGAACCAGCACATGGCCAAGGTCTACGGCCAGGCCTCCGTGGGCGCCCCGCCTATGTCCGTGCCGCACCTGGACACCCGTTTCGTGGACGGCCGGCGCTCGCTGCTGTTCGGGCCCTACGGCGGTTTCTCCTCCAACTTCCTCAAGTCCAGCTCCTACCTGGACCTGCCGTTGTCCGTGCGTGCGCACAACCTTCTGCCCATGCTGAACGTGGCCAAGGACAACCTGGGCCTGGTCAAGTACCTCATCACCGAGGTCACCAAGAGCCAGACGAAGAAGGTCGAGACCCTGCAGGACTTCTACCCCGAGGCCGAGGCGGGCGACTGGGAGATGATCACCGCGGGCCAGCGCGTGCAGGTCATGAAGAAGGATCCGAAGAAGGGTGGCGTGCTGCAGTTCGGCACCGAGGTCGTCACCTCTGCCGACGGGACGATCGGCGGCCTGCTGGGTGCCTCCCCGGGCGCCTCCACCGCGGCCCCGATCATGCTCAAGCTCCTGGAGACCTGCTTCCCGGCCCGGATGGACGCCTGGACCCCGAAGCTGAAGGAGATGATCCCCTCGCTGGGCCGCAAGCTCAACGAGGACCGGGTGCTGATGAACGAGGTCGAGCAGGCGACCAGCGCCGCACTCAAGCTGGCCTGAGCGGCCGGCATCTGCGCCTGACGACCGATGGGTGCCCTGGCACGCTTCTCCCTGTCCAACCGCGCCCTCGTCGCCCTCGTCACGGTCCTCACCGCCGTCTTCGGCGTGCTCCTGGCCGGTCAGCTCAAGCAAGAGCTCATCCCCTCCCTCGAGCTGCCCGTGGTCTCGGTGAGCACCGTCATGCAGGGCGCGAGCCCGGAGGTCGTCGACCAACAGGTCGGTGAGCCGCTGGAGACCGCCCTGCAGGCGGTGGAGGACCTGGAGTCCTCCACCTCGACCTCGACCACGGGGCTGAACACGATCGCCCTGCGGTTCGAGTACGGCACGGACCTGAACCGGGCCCGGGCCCAGGTCGACCGAGCGGTGGCGAACGTCTCCGAACGACTGCCGGACGGCACCGAGACGAGCTCGTTCGCGGGATCGATCTCGGACTTCCCGGTGGTCTTCATGGCGGTGGGCTCCACGGACGGGGCCACCGGGCTCAACGAGCTGCGCTCGGAGGCCGAACGCCTCGTCACCCCCCGGCTGCAGAAGCTCGACGGCGTCCGCAGCGCCACGGTGACCGGTGGCACGGACCAGCACATCGCCGTCGTCCCGGACCAGGAGCGACTGGCCGCGGCCGGACTGTCGACCGGGGACATCGTCACCGCCCTGGAGGAGAACGTCGGGCTGTTCCCCATCGGCCAGGTCACCGAGGGGACGCTGACCCTGCCGGTCCAGGCCGGCGCGCCGGTCGAGTCCCTCGACGACGTCCGCGACGTCGTCCTGGTGTCCGCAGAGGACGGTTCCACCCCACCGGCCGCTGCCGGCCCCGCTCCGCAGCAGCCCGGTCAGCGGGCCGACGGGACCGGACCGGGGTCCGCTCCCGCGGTCCCGGCCGAGCCCCCGGCCTCGGCGGCACCGGTGCGCCTGGGCGAGGTGGCCGAGGTCGGGATCCGCGACGACGACGCGACCTCGGTGACCCGCACGAACGGCGTGGACACGCTGGGACTGTCCGTGACGAAGACCCCGGACGCGGACACCGTCGCACTGTCCCACGCGATCGGCGAGCTGATCCCGGAGCTCGAGTCCCTGCTCGGCGACGGGGCCACCATCACGGTGGTCTTCGACCAGGCCCCGTTCATCGAGCAGTCGATCGACACCCTGCTGGTCGAGGGCCTGCTCGGACTGGTGTTCGCCGTGCTGGTGATCCTGGTGTTCCTGGGCTCGATACGCTCCACCCTGGTCACGGCCATCTCCATCCCGCTGTCGCTGCTGGTGACGTTCATCGGGATGCGCGTCTCCGACTACTCGCTCAACATGCTCACTCTCGGGGCGCTGACCATCTCGATCGGCCGGGTGGTGGACGACTCCATCGTGGTGGTGGAGAACATCAAGCGGCACCTGGGCAACGGCGAGGACAAGCGCACCGCGATCCTGTCCGGCACCGGGGAGGTCGCGACCGCCATCACGGCCTCCACGCTCACGACCGTGGCGGTGTTCGCGCCGATCGCCCTGGTGGGCGGGGTCGCCGGTGAGCTGTTCCGTCCCTTCGCGATCACCATGGCCATCGCGCTGCTGGCCTCGCTGCTGGTGGCCCTGACGATCGTCCCCGTGCTGTCCTGGTGGTTCCTGGGCCGCACCCCGGGCGGCAGGCGGCCGGGCAGTCCCGCGGCACGGCACTCCTCCGGCACCGCGCCCGCCGCCGCTCCGGCGGTCGCGGCCCGCGGACCGCTCCAGCGGCTCTACCTGCCCGCGCTGCGGGGCACCCAGCGGCACCCCGTCATCACCCTGGTCGCGTCGGTGCTCCTGCTGGGGGCCACGGTCGCCATGGTCCCCCTCGTGCCGACGAACCTGCTGGGCAACACGGGGCAGAACACCTTCACCGTCACGGCCGCCCAGGAGCCGGGCACCTCACTGGAGACCACGACGGCGGCCGCGGGCCGGGTGGAGGAGGTCCTGGTGGACGTGGACGGGGTCCTGGACGTGCAGTGGACGGCCGGATCGGCCGGGTTCGTGCCGGGACTGCGCGGCAGCGCGGACGAGGCCCGGTTCACGGTCCTCACCGACACGGACGCCGACCAGGAACGCATCCACGACCAGGCCCGCTCCCGGCTGGACCGTCTCGAGGGGGCCGGCTCCGTCACCGTGTCCACCTCCGGCGGGTTCGGCACGTCCTCGGACGTGGAGGTCACCGTCTCGGCCCCGACGCCGGACCTGCTGGCGCAGGCCAGCGACCGGGTGATGGAGGCCATGGCCGGCGTCGAGGGGGCCCGGGAGGTCTCCTCGAACCTCGCGGCGGCCCGCCCGACCTTCCAGGTCGACGTGGACCGGCTGGCCGCGGCGGAGGCCGGGCTGACCGAGGAGGCGGTCGCCGCGCAGGCCGCGGCGGCCCTGAACCCGGTCCCCTCCGGTACGGTCCGGCTGGAGTACACCGACTATCCCGTGCGCATCGGCGAGCCGGAGGAGATCACGACGCTGCAACAGCTGCGGGACGTCGAGGTGCTGACGGCGACAGGCCCGATCGCCCTGTCCGGACTGGCCGAGGTCTCCCGGCAGGAGGTGCTCTCCTCGGTGTCCTCCTCCAACGGCGACCGGGTGGCGATCGTCTCCGTCACCCCGGACGGGGACGACCTCGGTGCGGTCTCCACCGGCGTGGGGAACGCCCTGGAGGACCTGTCCCTGCCCGAGGGGACGTCCGCCGAGCTGGGCGGCGCGGCCACCCAGCAGGCGGAGACGTTCCGGGACCTGTACCTGGCCCTGCTCGCCGCCGTCGCCATCGTGTACGTGATCATGGTCGCGACGTTCAAGTCGCTCATCCAGCCGCTGATCCTGCTGGTCTCCATCCCGTTCGCGGCCACCGGGGCCATCGCCCTGCTGCTGGTCACCGGCACCTCGCTGGGCCTGCCCGCCCTGATCGGCATGCTCATGCTCGTCGGGATCGTGGTGACCAACGCGATCGTGCTCATCGACCTGATCAACCAGTACCGGCGCCGCCCCGGTCACACGCTGGACTCGGCCCTGCAGCAGGGCGCGCTCAACCGGTTGCGCCCGATCGTGATGACGGCCCTGGCCACGATCCTGGCCCTGGTCCCGATGGCCCTGGGCATCACCGGTCACGGCGGGTTCATCTCCCAGCCGCTGGCGGTGGTCGTCATCGGCGGGCTGGTGTCCTCCACCCTGCTCACCCTGTTGCTGGTCCCCGTGCTCTACCGGCTCGTGGAGGGCGCCGTGGAACGGCGGCGGGGCCGGGCGGAGACGGCAGAGGCCTGACCGCGGCGGGCTGACCGCGGCGGCCTGGCCGCTCGGACCCAGACCACTGCGGCCCAGCCGTGGGGGGGGGTTAGACCGGCTGGCTGTCGGCGAGCATCGCGTCCACGCTGATCCGGTCCAGGAACAGACCGCCGCGCACGGTGGACAGGAAGGCCGTGTCCGAGGAGTCCGCCCCGGTGGACACCCGCACCAGGGCGCCGGTGTCCGAGAGCCGGGTGGCGTCCAGCGGGTGCCACTGACCGTCCATCCAGGCCTCGGCCACGGCATGGAAGTCCATGGGCCGCAGTCCCGGGGCGTAACCGGCCACCACGCGGGCCGGCACGTTCCGGGCGCGCAGCAGGGCCACCACGAGGTGCGCGAAGTCCCGGCACACGCCCTGGCGGGAGAGGAAGGCGTCCACGGCGCCGTCGGTACCGCGGGAGAACCCGGGCACGTAGCGGAGGTTGGCGTTGACCCACTGCTCCACGGCGTGGAGCAGGTCCATGCCCCCGACGTCCCGGAACAGGCTCGCGGCCAGCGGGTAGAGCTTGTCCGACTCGGCGTACCGGGAGGGGCGCACGTACCGGATCAGGTCGGCCTCGTCGCCGACGGGCTCGGCCTCCCGCCCGGCCACGATGCAGGCGTAGTCGACCCGGACGGTCCCCGGTTCAGGCGGTTCCGAGGAGAAGCCCGCCTCGGCGACCGTGGGCGACTCGTCGTCGTCCTCCCAGCCGATGGCCCCGCTGGACTCGGCGAAGCTGACCGGGACGTCCACCACGTGCAGGCGCCCGCCGTGGTGGTCCTGGACCTCGCGGACGGGCAGCCGTCCGGCGGGGGTGCGGACGTCCAGGCGCTCGGACACCCGCTCCATGCCCTCGGCATCGGCGGCGGCCACCGCCAGGACCATGCGGGTGCCCTCGGAGGGCCGGACGGTCAGGGTGGATCGGACGTGGCGGCGCATGCTTCCACGGTACCGTCCGGTCAGGACTGCTCCGGCACGACCACCCGCAGGTGCGAGCCCCGGCGGGTCTTGAGGACCTCGAGCCGGTAGCCGATGTCCTGCTTCATCCGCTCCACGTGGCTGACCACCCCGATGGTCCGGCCACCGGCCTGCAGGCCGTCCAGGACCCGCATGACGTCCTCCAGGGAGGCGGCGTCCAGCGAGCCGAAGCCCTCGTCCACGAACAGGGTGTCCATGTCCACGCCGCCGGCCTCCGCCTGCACGGTGTCCGCGAGGCCGAGCGCCAGAGCCAGGGACGCCATGAACGTCTCACCCCCGGACAGGGTCCCGGCAGCCCGTTCGTCCTCCGTGTACCGGTCGAAGACGGTGATGTCCAGGCCCCGGACACCCCGCCCCCGGGCGGCGTCGTCATGCCGCAGCTCGTAACGTCCCTGCGTCATGCCCAGGAGCCGTTCGGTGGCCGAGGCCACGACCTCCTCGAGGCGTCCGGCCAGGACGTAGCTGCCCAGCGTCATCCTCAGCGTGTTCTCGCCCTGGCCCCGGACCAGCCTGAGCAACCCCTCGGCGTCCTCCAGGGCCGCCAGCTGGCCGGCCGATCGGGCGGCGACCTCGTCCAGGGCACCCACCTGGCGCCGGACCTGGCGCTGCACCGATTCCAGTCCCCCGGCACGCTCGGCCGCGTCCTCCCGCGCCCTCTCGGCCTCCGCGACCCGTCCGGCCTGCTCTTCCACCTCCTCGTCGGCGGGCGTCTCGGTCCCGGCGGCGAGCAGCTCCCGGCCGCGGACGACGGCCGCGCTGGCCTCCAGTTCCGCCAGGGCGGCCGCCTCGCGGTCCCAGTCCCGGACGCGGACGGACCGGGTCTGCTCGTCCTCCTCGTCCAGCAGGGCCGCCCGCACCTGCTCGACCGAGTCGAAGCCACTGGCCGTGAGCTCCTCGCGCAGGCCGGTCGCGGCCTGCCCGACGAGGGAGCGGGCGGTGGCGGCCCGCCGTGCGGCCTCGATGACCGCGTCCACCAGTCCGCGCGACCGGGTCAGTTCCTGCCGCAGCTCGGCCAGGCTCTCCCGGTCCTCGAGCAGGCCGGCCAGTTCGGTCCGCAGGCGTCCCGCCTCCCGGGAGGCGGTCTCGCACCGGGAGCGGGCCACCGCGGCCTCCTGCCGGGCGGCCCCGACGGTGGCCTGCCGGGCCTGGTGTTCCCGGTCGTTGTCCTCCAGGGCGGCACGCGCCGCGGCGAGGTCATCGGCGGCCCGTTCCGCCGCGTCCAGGGCCGAACGGGCCCGGGCGACGGCGGCCGTGGCCTCCTCCGGGTCCAGCCCACCGGCCGCCAGCCGACTGAGCTCGGCCGCCTCGCGGGCCCGCTCGACGGCGTCCTCGGCCGCCCGGCGCCTGGCGGTCTCCTCCTCCATGGCCCGTCGGGCCCGGTCCTGGGCCTCGGCAGAGATCTCGGTCCCGCCGGTGGCCGCCGGGGCGGGGTGCTCCACCGATCCGCAGACCTGACAGGGTTCGCCCGCCCGGAGTTCCTCGGCGAGCAGGGATGCCGCACCCGCCAGCCGGCGTTCCACCACCCGGTGCCAGGCATCCACCGCCTCCTGGGCGCGGTCCGTGGCGTCCCGTACGGCGTCCTGGGCGGCCTCGAGTCCGGCACGGTGTTCCTGGTGGGCCAGGGCAGCCTCCCGCCGGGCGGTGGCCTCGTCCATCGCGGTCCGGGCCGATTCCATCCCGGCTGCGGGGGCACCAAGGTCCTCGACCCTCTGCTGCAGGGCTCCCCGGGCCTCTGCCAGCGCCTGCCGTTCGCCGTCGGCGGTCTCCGCTCGCTCGGTCAGGGCGCTGATGGAGGACTGCAGGCGCTGGACCTCCGCGCCGAGCTCACGCAGCCTCTCGGCGTCCCGTTCCCGAGCGGACAGTCGGTCGAGTTCGCGCTCGGCCCGTTGGCGCAGGACCTCGAACCGGTCCTCCTCGGCACCGTCCGCCGCATCGGCCGCCCAGGCACGGCAGTGGGTGTCCTCCAGGGCGGTGGCCTGGGCTCCCTCGAGGGTGAGCACGGCGGAACGGCGGGCCTCCTCGGCGGCCTCGGCCTCACGCGCCCTCCGGTCCACGGTCACGGCGACCCCGTGGCGTTCCAGGGCGGCGCGGTCCTCGGCGACCTGTCCGGCACGCTCCCCGTGCCGGACGGACCGTTCCTGCCAGGCCAGGGCCTGACGCAGATCCTGCCGGCGGCGGGTCAGGGCCTCGAGGTGCTCCTGGGCCGCCGTCAGGGCCGCGGCTGCCCGCTGGCGCGCCTCCCGGGACCCGGCCACGGCGGCGTCGATGGCCGCGGCACCGCGAGCGCCCAGGTCCTCGTCCGTCCAGTCCTGCGGCCGGCAGGCCCCGCCGGAGTCCGGGCCGGTCACCGGCACCGTCAGCCCGGCTCCCTCCCCGTCCTCGCGAGAAGCCTCGTCACCAGGCTCGGGGCCGTCGTCGCCGCGTGCCCACCAGTCATCGCCGAGCCCCTCCGCGAGGCAGGAGATGAGGTCCGCGCGGGCGGCGGCCACCTGGTCCCGGTCCCGGCTGACCGCGGACTCGAGGTGCCGGTGCCGGCGGGCCAGGAAGTCCTCGACGCCGTCGAACCTCCCGGTGCCGAAGAGCTTGCGCAGGAGGGTCTCCTTGTCCGCGGACCTCGCCCGCAGGAAGGTGGCGAACTCGCCCTGGGGCAGCAGCACCACCCGCATGAACTGGTCGGCGTCGAGGTGGAGCACCTGGCCCAGCAGCTGCCCGATCTCGTCGGCGCGCACGGACACCTCCCGCCACTGGCCCTCGCGGTGCTCGCGCAGGACGGCACCGGCCTTCTCCTCCGTCAGTCCGGTGCCGTCCTTCAGCTTCCGTCTCGCCGGCCGGCGGTATCTCGGCCAGCGCTGGACCTCGAAGCGACGACCGCCCACGGTGAAGTCGAGCAGCACCTCCGGCCGGGTCCCGACCGGGGCCTGGGTGCTGGCCAGGGACTCGGGGGTGCGGTCCCCCGGGACGGATCCGTACAGCGCGAAGCAGATGCCGGCCAGCACCGTGGACTTGCCGGCACCGGTGGGACCGTCCAGCAGGAACAGTCCGGCGTCGTTGAGGAGGGTGAAGTCCACCTCCTCGCGTTCGGCGAAGGGGCCGAACGCCTGCAGGTGCAGGCAGTGGATCCTCATGCGGCGCCTCCGGTCCGGGTCTCCTCGAGGGCCAGTCGCAACAGGCCGGCCTCCTCCTCGCTGACCGGCCGCTGGCGCACGTGCTCGACGAATCCCGTGCAGACGTCCAGGTCGGTCCTCGCCGCGGCCAACCGGGCGGCGTAGGTGGAGGGCTGCCGGTCCGCGGATCCCTCCGGCTCGAGGATGAAGTTCAGCAGTCCGTCGAAGCGTTCCCTGAGACGCTGGTAGGCCTGCGGAGGGCGGACCGGGTCCGTCACCGTGACCTGGCACCAGCGGTCCTCCGCCCAGGCGTGCGCCGGGTTCCCCAGCAGGTCCTCGATCCTCCCGCGCAGCACGGCCAGCTTCCGGCCGGCGGACCAGTCCACGGTCTCCACCCCGCTGACCTCGCCGCCGGCCGTCGTCACGAGCAGACCGCCCTTGGTGTGGTTCGCCTCGGAGAAGGAATAGGGCAGGGGCGAACCGGAGTAGCGCACGGTCGGAGCCATGGCCTGGCGCCCGTGGAGGTGCCCCAGCGCGACGTAGTCGAGACCGTCGAATACCGTGACGGGGACCTGGCCGAGGGTGCCGACCACCGCCGTGGGATCCTGGTCGTCCCCGGCGCCCTCGCCCCCGCCGTCGGTCGCCGCGGTGCCCGGGCCCGGTGCCGAGGCGCCGATGTCCCGTTCGCTGTCCGATCCGGCCCCACCGGCGGCGAAGAGGTGGGCCATGACGATCACGGCCGTCCCGGCGTCGTGACCGCCCCGGCCGGCGGTGCCGAAGCGCTCGGCGGCGTCCTCACGCACCCGGCGGACGGCCTCGGCCGTCACGGTGGCGTGGTCCGAGGCCACGCCCCAGTCCTGCCCGGCCTGCCGGGGTTCGAGGTAGGGGATCCCGTAGACGGCGACCCGGCCGCCCGCGGGATCCTCCAGCACCACGGGGTCGGTGATCCGGTCCGTGCGGGTGCGCAGGTGCACGCCCGCGGCGTCCAGCAGGTGACCGCCGAAGCCCAGGCGGATCGCGGAGTCGTGGTTGCCGCTCGTGAGGATGACCCGGGCCCCCGTGCGGCTCAGCTCGGCCAGGGTCTGGTCGAGCAGTTCCACGGCGTCCGCCGCGGGCAGGGCGCGGTCGTAGACGTCCCCGGCCACCAGGACCAGGTCCACGCCGCGGTCGGCGACGGTGGCCACGAGCTGTGCGAGCACCTCGCGCTGGGACTCGAGCATGCCGGTGCCGTGGAAGGACCGGCCCAGGTGCCAGTCGGAGGTGTGCAGGATCAGCATGTGACCAACGCTATCGGGCGTCGTGGACGACATTGACCGATCTCCACGGCCGGCATCCCTACGATGGTTCCCATGACCCCGACTCCGTCACCGGCCGGTGCGCCCGGTGAGCCTCAGCCTGCCCCGTCCTATGCCTCCCGCGTCCTGGGCGTGCTCGCCGGCGGGGCCGCCGGCGACGCCCTGGGGTACACGGTCGAGTTCTCGTCCCTGGACGAGATCCGTGCCCGGTTCGGCGACGCCGGGCTGGCACACCGGCTGCAGGTCCCCGAGGTGCGCGACGGAGGCACCCTGCCGGTCAGTGACGACACCCAGATGACGCTGTTCGTGCTGGACGGGCTCCTGGAGTGGATCGAGTGGGCCAATGAGGGGTCGATGGCCGATCCGGCGGCCTGCGTCTGGCTGTCCTGCCTGCGCTGGCTCCGGACCCAGGAGGGAACGCTGCCGGCGGGGGTGCCGGAGCCACCGGCGCGGTGGCTGGACGGGCATCCGGAACTGCGCGTGCGGCGGGCCCCCGGCAACGCCTGCCTGTCCGGTCTGTCCCAGCCGGACATGGGCCTGCCCGAGAAACCCCACAACCCCGGTTCGAAGGGCTGCGGCACGGTCATGCGGTCCGCGCCGTACGGCATGGTGCCCGGGCTGGAGGACGAGTTGGTGGTCTCCCTCGCGCGCCAGGGCGCCGTCCTCACGCACGGCCACCCGGCCGCCTGGACATCGGCCGCCGCCTTCGGGCTGATGGTCTCGCGGCTGATGGCGGGCCAGGGGTTCGGTGCCGCGGTCGCCGATGCCCTGGACTGGCTCCAGACCGTTCCCGACGACGGCGGGACCGCGGACGCGCTCGGCACGGCGGTGGCGATGGCGCAGGACGCGCAGGGGGCGGGCACGCTGCCCACGGTCCTGCCCGCCGAGCTGGGCGAGGGCTGGGTGGCCGAGGAGGCACTGGCGATGGCCGTCTACGCCGTCCTGGTGACGTCCGCCGGACCCGGAGCCGGGACGGAGCCGTCCACCCACTTCCGCTCGGCGCTGCACCTGGCGATCAACCACGACGGTGACTCGGACTCCACGGCCTCCTTGGCCGGCCAGCTGCTCGGGGCCCGCTACGGCACGGCCGTCTTCCCCGGTGCCGAGGTCCCGCGGTGGATCGGTGAACGCGACCTCGTCCTTGAGGCCGCCGAGCGCTGGACCGCCGCCACGAGCTGACCGGACCCCGCACCGGGCAGCGACCGGGCCACCCCCGGTACGCCCACGCGGCGAAGGGGCAGCCAACCGGAGTTGGCTGCCCCTTCCCTTCGTGGTGGGCCTAGCGGACTGTCCTCAGAGCCGGGCACTCCACGTCTGCGTTCCCGCCAGCTTGTAGCCGGTGGTGGACGCCTTCGTGGTCACGGTGACGGCCCCGGTGTAGCGGTGGGTGCCGGCCGGCTTCTTCACCCCGTTGACGTAGTAGACGACGCCCGCCTTCGAGGGGATCTTCACCGTGTTCGCCGCGGCGCTGAACACCGGCTTGGTCGGCGTCACCGCCTGTCGGTTGTCGAACCTCCAGGACGTGGTGCCCGACAGCCTGTACATGCCGCTGGAGGCCTTGGCGGTGACGGTCCCGGCGCCGGAGTACCTGAGCGTACCGGCCGGCTTCTTCACCCCGTTGACGTAGTAGATGACGCCCGCCTTCGAGGGGATCTTCACCGTGTTGGCCGTCGCGCTGAACACCGGCTTGGTCGGCGTCACCGCGTTCCGGTTGTCGAACGTCCAGGACGTGGTGCCCGACAGCGTGTAGCTGTCGCTGGACGCCTTGGCGGTGACGGTTCCGGTGCCCCCGTACTTGTGGGTCCCGGTGGCCTTCCTCGCCCCGTTGACGTAGTAGTCCACACCCGTCTTCGCTGGGATCCTCACCGTGTTGCCCGCGGCGCTGAACACCGGCTTGGTCGGCGTCACCGCGCTCCGGAGGTCGAACGTCCACGTGCGGGCCTCGACGATGTAGTTCTCCGAGGCCGCCTCTGCCTTGACCGTCACCAGCGTGGTGGCCGGGTACGTGCCGGCCGCCTTGCGGGTCCCGTCGATGGAGTACGTGACCCCGGTGACGTCCGGGATGGTCACGGTCTTCTTGGCGGGGTCGTGGCCCGGCGAGGGGGCCGTCACGGTCTCCTTGAGGGTGCTGAGCGTGCCCGCCGTCCGTTCGGAGACGTACTGCGAGGGCGCGCCGTCGGCCGTGGTCACCGTGGCGACGACCTGGACCGGGAACCCGGCCTCGGCCTCCGTGATGGTGAACCTGCCCGTGGTGTTCGACTGGGTCGTCGTCGCGGACTCGGTGCCGTCCGGGGCGAGCCGGATCACCTGGAGTTCAAAGGACATCTCGCTGCCCGCGGTCACCGGACCCTCGACCGTGGCCGTGAGCTGGCCGTCGACCACCGGGACGGTCGTGGGCGACAGCGACACCGACAGCGGGATGCCCGGCTCGGGATCCCCGTCGACACCGTTGGTGATGTCCACGACGGCGTCGTTGAACTGCAGCTGCTCGACGTTGCGCAGCACGTCCACCGCCGGGTCGCGTCCCTCCGTCTCGACCCGGACCATGCCGTCGGGCAGGGTCGTCAACGTCGCGTCCGCACGGTCCACCGAGTAGACCACGGTGTCCGCTCCGCCGGAGGCCGTCTGGATCCGACGTTCGATCTTCAGGTCCTTCGGGTTGATGGTCCGGTCGAAGATGCGCTCGACGAACGGCTCGAGCTTGTCCGAGCGTTCCTCGCCGTAGACGATGTTCGTGTCGAGCCAGGCGTCGCCGTCGATGAAGTTCTCGCCCGCGCGGGGTTCGATCAGGTCGCTGCCCCCGCCGCCGAGGATCACGTTGTTGTTCATGTCCTCGGCCTCGAACGGCTCTCCGTCGAGGAACGGCAACGCGTAGACCGGCTTCTCGCCGCCGCCGAGCAGCTCGCGCAGACCCTCGACGCGGTCCAGCTGCGCCTGGGTCAACCGGTGGCCGTACCCGATCTTGTCCTCCTCGGGGTTGTCGAACGCGTCCCGGTTCTGGACGCCGCGGACGATGTCGTCGCCGTCGAACCCGGAGAAGGCCTCGACCTCGTCGTACCGGTCGACGATGGCGCTCTCGACGCCGGGCACGATCTGGACGGGGTCCAGGTCGGCCCGGATGAGGTGGTTCGTCTTGTCGTACGTGACCCAGTCGAACCCGAGCATGCCCGCGAAGCGGTCGGTGCCCGGACCGCCGATCATGACGTCGTCGCCGGCTTCGGCGTCGTGGTCGTTGTTGCCGGTGCGGCCCACCAGGACGTCGTGGCCGCCGTGGTACAGGCCGGCGTCATTCTGCGCGGTGTTGCTCAGGTCGCCGACGAGGAGGTCGGCGTTGGTGCCGCCGTCGATCCAGTCGTCGCCCTCGTCGCCGCGGGCGTTGTCACGTCCGGTACCGCCGAGGATGAAGTCGTTGCCGAGGCCGCCGAAGGTGGTCGAGGCGTCGTGCCCGCCGACGATGAAGTCCTGGCCGGAGCCGCCGAACAACAGGTCCCCGAGGCCCGGCCCGCCGTTGAGGGCGTCATTGCCGCCCTCGCCCTGCAGGCGGTCGTCGCCGAAGATGTCGGTGATCACGTCGTCGCCGTTGCCACCCATGAGCGCGTCGGCGCCGTCGTCACCCTCGATGGTGTCGTTGCCGCCCTTGCCCCACACGGAGTCGTCACCGAGGCCCGTGCGGATGGTGCTGTCCTGGTCGGTGTCCTGCACCACGATGTGGTCCTCGCCGCTGAAGCGCCAGCCCGAGTCCTGTGCGCCCGTGAGGCCCGCCGCGTTGAGCTCGGCCTGCCGCGTGACGCTGTCGTCGAGGTTGAACGTGAGCTGCGGTGCCGCGAACACGTCGTGCGGTACGCGGTCCGCTGTGGTGTTGCGCTGCACGATCTGGGACAGCGAGTTCGCCTCCAGCGCGTGGAACAGCGAGTTGCCCAGGTTGCGCGACAGGTAGTAGAACCGGTCGCCGTTCTGCAGGTCCTCGAGCTGCTTCTCGAAGACATGGTTGAACGTGGCGCCGAGCATGCCGCCGAAGACGTACGGCTTCTCGGCGAGGCCACCCATCCACAGGTCGATCCCGTCCAGCCCGGTCTCGGCCGCGGGGGCCTCCATGAACGCCTTGTCCTTGGACAGCTCGACGCCGGCGGCCCGCTTGGCTGCCAGGGTCTCGGCCCCGGTGACGCTGGGGTGGTTGCCGTAGGCGGCGATGAAGTTGACGATGGACTCCGGGTTCTTCATCGAGAGCCGGAAGTCCTCCCAGCTCGTGTAGGGCTTCAGCTGCGGATCGCGGGTCTCGGCGAAGAACGCCTTGCGCGCCGCCTGCAGTCCCGGCGTGCCGGTCTCCCTCGCCCGCGCCATGTTGATGGTCGCCAGGTCCAGCGGCAGTCCGAGGAGCTGGTTGCGGAGCGTGTCGGTGACGAACTCGTCCACCCCGTTGGCGGTCTGGTTCGCGAGGCCCTTGAGGATGTTGCCCGCGGCGTCGTCGGCGTTCGCGCCGGACTCAGCGAACAGGGTCGGCTTCAGGAAGGCATCCAGCAGCTTGATGTCCTTCATGGTTCCGTCAGCCTGCTGGACGGGAATGTTCTCCCGCAGCATGGAGTGCCCGAACCGGTACACGGAGTGGGCGAACTCGGCGCGGATCGAGGAGTTCACGTCCGGCTGGTAGGAGTTCTCGTTCAGCACCACCGGATCGATCTCGGGCTGGATCCGACGGGCGAACTCCTCGAAGACGAGGTGCTGGTACTGCATCTCCGCCAGGAAGCGCGCGGCCTGGAACGACCGTTCGCCCTCGTCCCAGAATCCGTCCGCGGCGAAGCGGGCCCGCAACTCGGCCGGCATGTCGACGAGTTCCGCCTCGATCTGCGCCTGGAGGCGGTTGTGCTCGGAGTGGAACACGTGGTGCACGGCGGTCAGGCCGATGTTCTCGTTGACGCGCCCGTCGCCCGCGACGTAGTGGGCGTCCAGCGCATCGTTGTCGTACCCGGGGATGACCACGCCGTCGGTGCCGGTGGTGTCGGGCTTCGGCGTGGCACCGTGGGCGATGTCGTCCAGGAACGAGGCGTTGGCCGTGAGGCCGTTGGTGGCGACCGGGGCGGTCCGGTTGCCCTGGACGAGCCCGTCCTGGGTGGCGAGCTGGGCGTTCCCGTCGGCGCTGAGGAGCAGGTGACCGTACGGGTCCGTCGCCAGCAGCGGCACGTCCAGGACGTCGAAGTCGTCGAGCTCGATGCCGAGGACCGTGCGCGCCTGGTCCTTGACGTCCTTCCAGGTGGGGAGGCCGCCGTCGGCGCCATCGAGCATCCGTCCCGTCGGAACCGGCTTGCCGTCGATCACCTCGTACTCGCGCATGAACGCGTGGTGGGAGGCGTGCGAGCCGTAGGTCTGGTTCAGGTCCACGAACGGGGTGGTGCGGTTGACGTGCTCGCGGGCACTGCCGTCCTTGCCGGTGTCGATCGTGGCGCGGGTCAGGGTCAGGAAGTTGGTGCGCCCGCCCGGGGTGTACAGCGGATCGTCCTCCTTGAGCGGAACGACGACGGTGCCGTTGCCGCCCTTGGACACCAGGTCCAGTCCGTGGTCGAAGAACTGGCCGAAGATGGTGAACAGGCTCGTGGCGGAGGCCGACAGGCCCTCGTCCGTGGCGATGTCCGGGATGACGGTGTTCGTCTCACCCTCCGGCCCGGCTCCCTCGACGCGCTCCGCCACCTGGGCGGCGGCCGGATTGGCCGTGGTCTGGTCGACGATCAGGTTGCTGATCGTGCGCGGGGCGGAGTCGTAGACGAAGCCGTCCGTCTGCTTGTAGCTCGTCGCCGCCCCGGGCGCGCTGGTGTTGTTGCCGGGGGCGAACGGCGGGGTGACCTCGGCGTCCGCGTACTGGGCGGGTACGAGACGGGGGAAGGTCTCCTGCGCCGTGCCGAATCCGTCCTGGCCGGTCATGAGGTTGTTCCACCGCCCGTCGACCGTGCGCAGCCCGTGCGGCAGGAGCGGATTGCCCACGCACGGCTTGTTGGCGGCGTTGAAGAACGTCTGGGACGCGACGTCGAACCGCTTGTCGTTGCCGCAGAGCGGCGAGGCGTCGGGGTCCTTCAGCGTCCGCTCGGCATGTGCCTCGGCGATCTCGACCTGCTTGATGATGTATTCGAGATCGCCCTGCGTGATGTTGAAGTCCTGGCCGGGTGGTGGTGCGGCGGACGCCGCCGGCATCGGCACGAGGACGCTCGTGGCGAGCAAGGCGGCCCCAACCGCCATGGTCCCTAACTTCTTGCCCGGTCGCCCGGACGTGGCCCCAGTGTTCTTCATGTTCTTTCACTCCCAAGGTGATGACGGCGCGGCAGAGCACCCGGCCCGTCGGACAAAACGGTGATGCCCCCATGAGGCTGCTCCTCGTGGGCCGCCGGGGACTGGCGGGACTCGAGGTGTCGCGACGTCTGGGTCACCGGGGGCGGTGACTTGGGACGATGCGACTACGCCGAATCTAGAAGCATGGGGATCCACCGGGAACACGAAGCGGTACTCGCCCACCGCTTCCCGCACCCCTGGGCCGCTGCGGTCAACCGGTCAGTGCTCCGACGCCGGGTGGCGGGAACCACGAGTTTGTACTCGCTCACTGCTTGTTCGCCCCTGGAGACCGTGTCGACGGACCGGGCCGATCGCCCGCCGCGGGGTGGCCGGAGGCAGGGTCCGGGAGGGTGGTCGCGGGTGCGACGGCGCGCATCGCGCGCCGTCACCGTGGCCCGGGCGTGCCGAGGCCGCGCCCGACGACGGTGCGACGGCGCTGACGGGCGCACTGTCCGTGGCCGGAGCGGACCGGTCGGCCGGGCCCCTGGGGCGGGACGCGACCTGGTCATCCCGTGCGGGAACCGCCGGGGAGATGCCGCGGTGACGCGGCCAGTCCGGTTCGCCCGGGAGGGGCGGCCCGGGACGGGGAGCGCCCGCCCCGGCCGGACCACCGCCGTCCTCGTGGCCGGCTACGCCTAAGCGGCCGTCTCGGGCCAGTTGCCGTCCAGCATCTGCAGGAACTCGGGCTCGGAGACCAGCTCGACGTGCTGGCCGTTGCGCCGGCGGGTCAGAGCGTCCCGCGTCTTGCGGTGTCCCAGGGCTCCCCCGCGCGCGCCGGTGGCCAGGTCCGCCGGCCGGAAGCCGTCGCCCACCACGAGCATCGTCGTCTGGCCGTTGATCCTGCTGGACGGCTGGGCCCCGCACTCGGCGGCACGGTTCTTGGCGTCCTGCCGGGACATGCCCAGGTTGCCGGTGAAGACCACCGTGTGGCCGAACAACGGGTGGGCGGGGTCGGCATCGGGCGCCGGGGCGGCGTTGGTGCCCTCGTCCGGCCAGTGCATCAGGTCGGGCATGGCGGAGGAACGGGGCAATGCCGCCTCGGCGTCGAACACCGGGCCCAGGCCCCGCGCCTGGCGGGTCGCCCGGGACTCCGGGCCCTGCCCGGCGCGCCGCGGCTCGAGCCGGCGCAGGTGGATCCCCTCGGCGGCCAGCACACGGGCCAGGCCCCGCTCCAGGACGGCCGTCGCCCCCGTCACCCCTGTCGCTTCCGGTGCCCCGCCCCCGTCGAGCGTCGCCGCCGTCCCGGGGCCGAACGGCACCGCCGCGGACGCCGGTGTGCTCGTCCTGCGGGACACCACGTCGATCATGATCCGCGCGCAGGCCTCGGCGTCGGCGAGCGCGTCGTGGTGGTTCCTCAACTCGTAACCGGCCTCCCGGGCCGCCACGGGCAGGGCGTACGAGGGCAGGTCGTAGGTGCGCCGGGCCATCACGAGCGAGCAGGCGTAGTCGATCTGTGGGATGTCCATCCCCGAGACCTCGAGCGCGGACTCGATCACGCCGATGTCGAACCCGGCGTTGTGGGCCACCACGGGGTCCTCCCCGATGAAGCCGGCCAGGTCGGGGAACAGGTCCCCGAAGCGCGGTGCCGAGGCCACCTGGCCGGCGGTGATGCCATGGATGCGCACGTTGCGGGCGTCGAAACGGTCGAAACCCGCCGGCGGCCGCATCAGCCAGTACGCCCGCTCGACCGGTTGCCCGCCCCGGACGCGGACCAGCCCGACCGAGCACGGGGAGCCGCGGAAGCCGTTGGCGGTCTCGAAGTCGAGGGCGGTGAAGTCCAGTGCGGTGTCCTCCCCTGTCATCAGCGGTCCTCGACCGGCGCGGTCGCCCCCGCGGCGGTGGAACCGGCGCCCAGCACCCGGATGAGCTCGGGCAGCAGCTGGCGGAAGGCCATGCCCCGATGGCTGATCGAGTTCTTCTCGGCCGCGGAGAGCTCGGCCACGGATTCCGACCGCCCGTGCGGCCTCAGGATCGGGTCGTAGCCGAATCCCCCGTCTCCGCGCGGTTCCGTGAGCAGGGCCCCCGTGAGGAACCCCGTCTCGACGAGTTCCTCACCCGTGGGCGTCACCATCGCGGCGGCGCAGACGAAGGCCGCCTGGCGGTGTTCGGGCCCCACGTCCGCCAGCTGGTCCAGCAGCAGCCGCAGGTTCGCCGCGTCGTCACCGTGCCGTCCGGCCCAGCGGGCCGAGAAGATCCCGGGAGCACCCCCCAGCACCTCCACGGCCAGGCCGGAGTCGTCGGCCACGGCCACCAGCCCCGTGTGGGCCGACACGGCACGGGCCTTCTTCAGGGAATTCTCCTCGAACGTGACGCCGTCCTCGACCACGTCCGGAGCGCCTGCCGCCTCGGCATCGATGACCTGGGTGTCCACGTCCAGGCCGGGGACCTTCCCGCGCAGGAGTTCGCGCAGTTCACGCAGCTTGCCCTGGTTGCGGGTCGCCAGGACCAGCCGCGGCCCGGCGCCGGGGCTCTCGACCCCGCTCACCGGTCACCGGCGAGGGTCTCGCGCTGGATCCGGGTCAGCTCGGCCGTGCCCTCCACCGCCAGGTCGAGCAGCGCGTCGAGTTCGGCCCGCCGGAACGGCGCACCCTCGGCGGTGCCCTGGACCTCCACGAAGTCCCCGGCCCCGGTGACCACGACGTTCATGTCCGTCTCCGCGCGCACGTCCTCGACGTACGGCAGGTCCAGCATGGGCACGCCGTCGATGATCCCGACGGACACGGCCGCCACGGAGTCCTTCAGCGGCTGCGCCGCGGCCGGGATGATGCCCTGGCCCTTGGCCCACGTGATGGCGTCCGCGAGGGCCACGTACGCGCCCGTGATGGCGGCCGTGCGGGTGCCGCCGTCGGCCTCCAGCACGTCGCAGTCCAGCACGATGGTGTTCTCCCCGAGGACCTTGAGGTCGATGATGGCGCGCAGGGACCGGCCGATCAACCGGGAGATCTCATGGGTCCTGCCCCCGATCCTGCCCTTGACCGACTCGCGCTGGGAACGGGTGTTCGTGGCCCGCGGCAGCATGGCGTACTCGGCGGTGACCCAGCCCGTGCCCTCGCCCTTGAGCCACCGGGGCACCCCCTCGGTGAAGGACGCGGTGCACAGTACCCGGGTGTTGCCGAACTCGATCAACGCCGAGCCCTCGGCCTGACGGGACCAGCCCCGGGTAATGCTGATGGGCCGCAGGGCGTTGACGGCCCGGCCGTCCTGCCGGGCCGCGGCGCCACCGGTCCCGGGGGCGGGGCTGGTCGTGGGCAGGACAGGGCTTCCGGGGTTCCCGGACGTCGATGAGGTCATGACCGCCATCCTACCGAGCGGCTCAGACCCGATAGGTGACCCCCGAGACCGCCACGGCCAGGTCGCCGTCGAACGCCTCGCGTGCCTCGACCGACGCCGTCAGCGGATCCGTCCACACGGGCAGGTGGGTCAGCAGCAGCCGTCGCGCACCGGCGTCGGAGGCCATCTGGCCGGCGCGGCGGCCGGTCAGATGCACGCCGTCGATGCCGTCGTCACGGCCCTCCTGGAAGGCCGCCTCGCACAGGAACAGGTCGGCGTCCCGCGCGGCCTCCACGAGGCCCTCGCAGGTGTCCGTGTCCCCGGAGTAGGTCAGCACCCGGCGCACGTCCTCGCCGTCCGGCCCGGGCCCGGTGGTCTCCACCCGCAGGGCGTAGGCCTCCTCGATGGGGTGGCGCACGGGGACCGGGGTGACGGTGAACGGGCCGATGGTCACCGGCTCGTGGGACCGCCAGTGCCGGAAGTCGAAGTCGGGGTGCATCCCCGGGTCCGGGTCCAGCCCGTAGGCGATGGCCATCCGGTCCGCGGTGTCCGCCGGCCCGTAGACCGGGACGTGGACGCCCTTCCAGCCGTAGGGGTTCCAGCGGATCGCCACGTGCAGCCCGCACAGGTCCATGCAGTGGTCCGGGTGCAGGTGGGAGAGCAGCACGGCATCGATGTCGTCCAGGCTCATGTACCGCTGCAGGGTGCCCAGGGCACCGTTGCCCAGGTCCATCAGGATGCGCCAGGTCTTGGGCGCGGATCCGTCCTCGGTACGCCCCTCGGCCGTGACCAGGTAGCACGATGCCGGGGAGCCCGGCCCGGGGAAGGACCCGGAGGCACCGATGATCGTGAGCTTCACCCTGTTGCTGGCCTTCCCTGCGTGGTGGTCGACGGCGAGGTCGCGAGGTTTCCGTCCACTGTACTGGTCACCGGCCGCCGGCCGTCGCGTGCGGCCGCGAGCATCTCCGGGGTGATCCGGGCGAGCACGCCGGTGGGATAGCGCTCCGAGATGTGGTCCACGTGCTGCACGCCGCCGACCTCCGGTCCGAGGAAGCGCCGGGCCAGCCGCTCGAACTGCTGCGGGTCACCCGTCGCCATGAACCGGTGCCCCGTCGCCTCGTCCACCCCGGCCGGGCGTTCCAGGCCGTGCCGGACCAGGGCCCGGTACACGTCCTTCGCCGTCTCCTCCGCGGAGGAGACCAGGGTGACGTCCTCACCCATGACCAGGGAGATCACGCCGGTCAGCAGGGGGTAGTGTGTGCAGCCCAGCACGAGGGTGTCCACGCCGGCGGCCTTCAGCGGCGCCAGGTATTCCTCGGCCGTGGCCAGCAGCTCGGCACCGGTGGTGATCCCCGCCTCCACGAATTCCACGAAGCGGGGGCAGGCCACCGAGGTGATCCGCAATTGGGGGGCGGCGGCGAACGTGTCCTCGTAGGCCCTCGAGCCCACCGTCGCCTCCGTGCCGATCACCCCGACGTGCCCGTTGCGCGTGGCCGCGACCGCGCGCCGGACGGCCGGCTGGATGACCTCGACCACGGGGATCCCGTACCGGGCCGTGTACCGCTCCCGGGCGTCACGCAGCACGGCCGCCGAGGCGGAGTTGCACGCGATGACCAGGACCTTGACGCCCGCGTCCACCAGTTCGTCCATGATCCCGAGCGCGAAGGCCCGCACCTGGGCGATGCTGCGCGGGCCGTAGGGTCCGTGGGCCGTGTCCCCCACGTAGGCGATCTCCTCGCCGGGCAACTGGTCGATGATCGCCCGGGCGACCGTCAGTCCGCCCACCCCGGAGTCGAACACCCCGATCGGTGCCAGGCCGGCCGGCGTGGGGTCAGCGTCCGCGGGGGCCGGTCCGGGGCGCACGAAGGTCTGGGAGTTCTGGGTCATGGTCCTTCAGAGGATAGGCGCAGAGCGACGCGTCAGTCGGGAAGGCGCGTGGACAGGGCCACCATGAGCGTCTCCAGCAGCCACGTGGTGAAGTTGTACAGCAGGGCCATGTAGGACTCCACGTCCGTGGCCTCGGACCAGTCGTCCACCTCGTGGACCCTCTCGGCGTCCTCCTCGGTCTCGATGCCCAGCCGGGACGAGAGCACCAGGCGCACGTCGTTCAGGGCACGGCTGAAGGAGACCGCCTCGGGCTCGGTCAGCACGACGGGGTTGGCCTGCAGTGCGGCCACCGCCCGCTGCAGGTCCTGGGTCTTGGACCGGCGCACGGCGTCCTCGGTGAGGGCGCGGAACTCCCCCGCCGCCCGGTCCGCCGCGCCGGAGTCCCCCTCGTCGCCGTCGTCGCGGTCGTCACCCACGACGCCGTCCGGCAGCAGGCGCGCCAGCGCCGGGTCCTCGGGAGCGGGACGGTACGGGGCCGCCGTCGGGACCGTTCCGGCTCCGGGCCCGGCACCGTCCGAGACTCCGGGCAGCCCACCGTCCCGCAGCGGTCCGAGGCCGGCCACGATGTCCCAGAAGGCGTCCCCGTCCGGACCCTCGGTGTCGGGCCGGTCGGCCATCACGGCGGCGGGATTCCCGGGCCGGTCCCTGTCGAGGAGCTGGATGACGTCCTGGAACAGGGTGCGCAGCAACCGGCGTTCGGCACGCTCGAGGTCGGCCACGAACCCCTTCGGCGTGGACTTGAAGGCACGCGCCATCAGGCGCCCTCGCCCGTCTCGTGCTGAAGGGTGGCCCACAGGCCGTACCCGTGCATTGCCTGCACGTGCCGCTCGGCCTCCTCGCGCTGGCCCGAGGCCACGATCGCCCTGCCCTCCTGGTGGACCTGCAGCATCAGCCGGTCGGCCTTCTCCCGGCTGAACCCGAAGTAGGACCGGAACACGTAGGAGACGTAGCTCATGAGATTGACCGGGTCGTTCCACACGATCACCTGCCAGGGACGGTCCAGCAGGGTGAGCCGCGCGGGGTCCGGACGTTCGAGCAGGCCGGTGGACCCGCCGGGCACCTGGTCGGGCGAGGCGCCGGGCGGCACGGGAACCTGACTGCACCACACCATGGCGCCCATTCTACGCGGCCGCCGGTCCACGGACCGGGTGGTCACTGGCTGTAGGGTGACTGGCGTGACCGAGCTGACTTCGACGCGGGACACGGGCTGGCTGCTGCCCACCTCGCTGTTCACGGACCACTACGAACTGACCATGCTGCAGGCCGCCCTGAGGTCCGGGGCGGCGCACCGCCGCAGCGTCTTCGAGGTGTTCTCCCGCCGGCTGGCCGAGGGCCGCCGGTACGGCGTCGTCGCCGGGACCGGGCGGTTGCTCGAGGGACTGGCCACGTTCCGGTTCGGCGCCGGCGAGCTCGACTTCCTGGCGGACCACCGCGTGGTGGATGACGCCACGCTGCAGTGGCTGGCGGACTTCCACTTCTCGGGCAACATCTTCGGCTACGCCGAGGGCGAGGCCTACTTCCCCTACTCCCCCATCCTGCAGGTGGAGTCCTCCTTCGCCGAGGCCTGCATCCTGGAGACCTACCTGCTCTCCGTGCTCAACTACGACTCGGCGGTGGCCTCGGCCGCCTCGCGGATGACCTCCGTGGCGGCGGACCGTCCGTGCATCGAGATGGGTGCCCGCCGCATCAACGAGGAGGCCGCCGTCGCGGCCGCCCGCGCCGCCGTCATCGCCGGGTTCGACTCGACCTCGAACCTGGCGGCCGGCGAGCGCTACGGGGTGAAGACCGTCGGCACGGCGGCCCACTCGTTCACGCTGCTGCACGACTCGGAGCGCGAGGCCTTCGAGGCGCAGGTCACGGCCCTCGGGCGGGACACCACGCTGCTGGTGGACACCTATGACGTCGAGCAGGGTGTGCGGACGGCCGTCGAGGTCGCCGGCACCGCGCTGCGCAATGTCCGGCTCGACTCCGGTGACCTCGTCGAGCAGGCCCACCGGGTGCGGAGGCTGCTGGACGACCTCGGCAACACCAGCACCGGCATCATGGTCACCTCCGACCTGGACGAGTACGCCATCGCCTACCTGCGGTCGGCGCCGGTGGACTCCTACGGCGTGGGCACCCGGCTGGTCACCGGTTCCGGCGCGCCGACGGCCTCCATGGTCTACAAGCTGGTCAGCCGCCAGGACGACGACGGCACCTGGGTGGACGTGGCCAAGGCCTCCTCCGGCAAGGGTTCGATGGGCGGCCGCAAGTTCGCCGCGCGCCAGCTCGACGCCCCCGGCCGGGCCACCGCCGAGCTGGTCGGCGTCAACGAGCCGCCGGACGCGGACTCCAACGACCGCCCGCTGCAGCACGCGCTGGTGCTGGACGGCGAGCTGCAACCCGGATGGACGGGACCGGAGGCGGTGGTCCGGGCCGCCCGGCGGCACCAGGACTCCCGTTCCGAGCTGCCCGCCGCGGTGCGTAGACTTCAGCCCGGCGAGCCGGCCATACCCACCGTCTTCACCGAGGCCTGACTCACCGGTCCAACCCGCGGTGGCGCCTCGCCACCACCCGTCTCCCCACGCACAGAACAGGAAAGAATCCCACCATGCGTGCCTTGGTCATCGTGGACGTACAGAACGACTTCTGTGAGGGCGGCTCCCTGGCCGTCGAGGGCGGCGCCGAGACCGCCGCGAGGATCACCGCCTTCCTGGACGAGCGCGGTTCCGAGTTCGACGCCGTCGTGGCCACCCGCGACTGGCACGTCGATCCCGGCCCGCACTTCGCCGCCGAGGACGCCGAGCCGGACTACACCGAGTCCTGGCCGGTGCACTGCGTGGCCGGCACGGCAGGCGCCGAGCTGCACCCGGCCCTGGACTCCGAATACCTCGACGCCCAGTTCCTCAAGGGCCGCTTCGACAGCTCCTACTCGGGCTTCGACGCCCAGCTCGGCAGCCCCGACATGGTCCGCTCCGGCGCCCCCGAGGGCACCGCGGGTCCCTTCGGCGCCACCGCCGCCGCGGCCACGGCCGTCGAGGACGGCGCCCCCGGCCTGGACGACTGGCTGCGCCAGCAGGGCGTGAACTCGGTGGTGGTCGTAGGGATCGCCACGGACCACTGCGTCAAGGCCACCGTGCTGGACGCTATCGACGCCGGCTATGACACGTTCGTCTACACCGACCTGGTCGCCGGGGTGGACGCCGAGCGCTCCGAGGAGGCCCTCCAGCTGATGGAGGAGAACGGCGCCGTCCTGCAGGCCTGGGGCGGATCGGCCGAGTAGTCGCCCTGCCCTCGAGGCGACTGCGGTCGCCGGGTCCGGCCACCCGGTGATCTTTCGGCGCGCCACCGGGGCGCAGGGGCATAACCCCTGGTTTGCGCCCGGGTTTTCCCTGCTGGCAGGATGGTGCCGATCCGTGGCAGTGGGCCGCGGATCTCCCTGACTCGTGAGAGGAAACCGATGTCTACTCCCGGTGACAGTCCGGGGCACAGTCTGTGCCCCCCGCTGACACGCGCGCAGGCGCGCACGACGTGTGGTGGGGGGTGTAAGAAGTGGAAGTAGTCTCGATCCTCATCGGCCTGGTCCTGATCGGTGCGTGCGCCCTGTTCGTGGCGGCGGAGTTCTCCCTGATCACGGTCAACAAGAACGACGTGCGGGACGCCGCCGCGACCGGGGACAGGAAGTCCGCCGGTGTGCTCACGGCGATGAACACGCTCTCCACCCAGCTCTCGGGTGCCCAGCTGGGCATCACGCTGACCAACCTGGGCATCGGCTTCCTGGCCGAGCCGGCCATCGCAGCCCTCGTGGTGGGTCCGCTGGAGCAGGCCGGGCTGGCGGAGCCGCTGGCGCGGTCCGTCTCCGTGGCCCTGGCCCTGGTGATCGCGACGCTGCTGACCATGGTGTTCGGTGAGCTGGTGCCCAAGAACCTGGCGATCGCCCGGCCGCTGGCCACCGCGCGCGCAGTGTCCGGGTTCCAGCGTGCCTTCAGCACGGTCACCGGGCCGCTGCTGACGTTCTTCAACGGGACGGCCAACCGGATCGTGCGGGCGCTGGGCATCGAGCCGCAGGAGGAGCTGGCCTCGGCCCGTTCTCCCGAGGAATTGACGGTACTGGTAGGACATTCGGCCCGCCAGGGCGTGCTGCCCGAACAGACCGCCCAGCTCGTCCAGCGCTCCTTCGCGTTCGGCACGCGGCGGGCCCACGACGCGATGACCCCCGGGACCCGCATCGTCAGTCTCACTCCGGGGCAGAGCGTGCAGGACATGCTCTCCACGGCGGCGGCGACCGGCCACTCCCGGTTCCCGGTCATGGAACCCGGATCGCCCGAGGTGCAGGGCATCGTCCACGTCCGCCGGGGCCTGGCCGTGCCGTTCCCTGACCGCGGGCACACCCCGGTCGCCACCGTCATGGACGAGCCGACCTTGATGCCGGACACCGTGGAGTTGGACGACCTGATGGACACCCTGCGCGCCGGTGGGCTGCAGATGGCCGTGCTGATCGACGAGACCGGTGACGTGGCCGGGCTAATCACCCTGGAGGACCTGGTCGAGGAGCTCGTGGGTGAGGTCGTGGACGAGCACGACCCGGACGAGGGGACCAGTGAGCACCTGCCCGACGGGACCTGGCGGCTCGACGGGGCCCTGCGCCCCGATGAGGTCAGCACGCTGCTGGGGCACCACATCCCGGAAGGCTCCGACTATGACACCCTCGCCGGGTTCCTGACCCTGCACCTGGGGTCGATCGCCACAGTCGGGGACGAGGTCGAGATCGACACCGAACCGGCCCACGGGTATCGGGCCGCACGGATCACCCTGCGCGTGGAAGAGATGGACGGGGCACGCATTGCCCAGATCAGCGCCTCCGCCACCCCCCTCGAGACGGAAGAGAGTGCCCGCTAGTGGATACCGTGGGAATCATCCTGACCATCGTGCTGCTCGCGGCCAACTTCTTCTTCGTCGGCGCCGAGTTCTCCCTGATCGCCGCCCGGCGGTCCATCATCGAACCCCGGGCCCAGGAGGGCGGCCGGGCCGCCCGGATGACCCTGTGGGCGATCGAGAACGTCTCGCTGATGATGGCGGGCGCCCAATTGGGCATCACCGTGTGTTCCCTGGCCCTGGGGTACGTCACCAAGCCGATGGTCGTCTACGCCCTGCAGGGACCGTTCGAGGCCCTGGGCGTACCAGAGGCGGCGATCGACACCATCGCCTACGTCATCGCCTACGCCCTGGTGACCTACCTGCACGTCGTGCTCGGCGAGATGGTGCCCAAGAACATCGCCCTGGCCGGACCGGAGCGGATGGCCCTGGTGCTCGGACCGGCACTGGTCGTCGTCGTGCGGATCCTTCAGCCGATGCTGTGGGCCATGAACGCGATGGGCAACGCCATCCTGCGCCTGTTCAAGGTGACCCCGAAGAACGAGGTCACCAGCGCCTTCACCCGGGACGAGGTCGCCGGGCCTGGTCGGCGAGTCCCGCGAGGGCGGGCTGCTGGACCACCAGGACGAGCGCCTGCTGCTCGGTGCCCTCACCTTCGAGGAGCGCTCCGTGAAGTCCATCGTGATCCCCCTGCACGAGGTCACCACGCTCCCGGCCGGGTGCACCCCGGAACAGATCGAGACCGTCGCGGCCAACGGGTACTCACGGTTCCCGGTGCAGTCCGAGGACGGCGAGCTGCGCGGGTACGTGCACGTCAAGGACCTGCTCAGCCTGGATGCGGTCGAGCGGAACGCGCCCCTGCCGGAGCGGCTGGTCCGGGACCTGCCGCAGGTGCACGTCGCCGAGCACCTGCAGACCTCGTTGCGCCAGATGCAGCGGGACGGGGCGCACCTGGCTCTGGCCGTGGACCACGATGGACATCCGTATGGAATCGTCACCCTCGAGGACATGCTCGAGGAACTGGTCGGGCAGATCCGCGACGACAGCCGTGTCTCCCGGTAGCAACGGTGAGCGGGCGGCCTGGTCCTCCCGCCCGGTTCCCGGTCCTGCGGGCCGCCCGTCCGAGGGTGGCCCGCAGGACCAGTCCGGTCACAGGCCATGAACGGCCTCGACGGGGCCGGGATCGTCGGGGACCTGCTGTCCTGGGTCGGATTGTGCCTGGGCCTGCCCCTGCTGCTGGCCGGGATGCTGCGGCGTTCCAGGGAACGGTCCCTGGTGGCCACCGAGGTCGTCATCGTTCGAGGCCCGCCTGAACCGCAGGCCCGCTGGTTCGCCAGCGGGGAGTTCTACGACCGCCCCCTGCACGCGACGGAGCACTCCCACTATGCCGGCAGGGACGTCTGCACCGGGTACGTCAGCCCCCGGGAGCCCTGGGTCATGGGTTTCGAGCGTCATCGGCAGGCCACCGGTACATGCCTGGCACTGGGTGCGACCTTCATCATCATCGGGCTCTGCGGCCTCATCCTCTCGATCATCCCCCTGGTGATCGGCTGAGGTCGGTGGCCGGGGCGCCGGGTGGACCACCGGTTCGCGTCATCCGCTCCCTTCGGGTCGGCGAAGCGCGTCGATCGGCCCCCTGGCACCCGGCCCGGCGGCTTTGTACCCTCGGAGGCACGAGGTGAGTCGACGGTGCCCCCTGATGATGTCTTCGTCCCCTATGGCCCCTCCCATTGGGGTGCGCTGGTCGTCTGCGTCCTCGGCGCCGTGTTCGTCATCGGCGTGGGCCGGCGGTTGCGGGGCTCCGGGGCCGAGGTGGTCTTCTCCCGGGTGTTCGCCGGGGTTCTGGCCGTGTACGCGGTGGCGATGCTCGTCTATCGGTGGTGGCCGGGCCAGTTCGACCTCCACATCGCCCTGCCGGTCCACCTCTCGGATCTGGCGTGGATGGTCGCGGTCATCGCGCTGTGGACCCGGACCCACTGGGCGTTCGCCCTTACCTACTACTGGGGACTGACGCTGAACCCGCAGGCCATCCTCACCCCGGCCCTGAACTCGCCGGACTTCCCCCACATCGACTTCATCGACCTCTGGATCCAGCACCTGCTGGTGCTGTGGGCGGCGCTGTACCTGACGTGGGGACGCGGCACCCGGGTGGCCTGGGGCAGCTACCGGATGGCCCTGGTCGTCACGGTGGCGTGGGCGGTGGCGGCCTTCGGGCTCAACGGCTGGCTGGGGACCAACTACGGCTTCCTCAACGCGAAGCCCGACAACCCATCGGTCCTTGATCTCTTCGGGTCCTGGCCCTGGTACCTGGCCGTGGAGTTCCTCATTATCTCCGCGGTGTGGGCGCTCATGACCTGGCCGTGGACGGCCCGGCGGCCGGCCCGGCGGCTGGCCCGGGCCTGGACGGCGTCCCCGGACGCACGAGCCCCACGGACAGACCGTGGACGGCATCGCCGGCCGCGGTAAGGGGCGGACCGTCCGCAGTCCGGAACGGTTCCGTCGCGGACGGGCGTGACATAGCGTGACGGAATGGACGCCGACACCCTGGTGAATCTCGCGCTGGTTGTGATGTTCGTGCTGATCGGAGGAGTCTTCGCCGGCACCGAGATGGCCATCGTGAACGTGCGTCCATCCCAGGTCCGGACCCTGGAGTCCACCGGTCCGCGCGGGGCCAGGACGGCGGCCCTGGTCCGGAACCCCAACCTGTTCCTCTCCGCCGTGCAGATCGGGGTGACGGTCGCCGGGTTCTTCTCCTCCGCCTACGGCGCCTCGACCATCGCCCCGGACCTCGAGCCGTGGCTGGTGTCCCTGGGGATGGGGGAACAGACGGCGGGCACCACGGCCCTGGTGGGACTGACCCTGGTCATCGCCTACCTGTCCCTGGTGTTCGGGGAACTGGTCCCCAAGCGGCTGGCCATGCAAAACGCGATGGCTCTCACCCGGACTCTGGCCCCGCCGCTGGGAGTCTTCGCGCGCCTGATGCGCCCGGTCATCTGGCTGCTCTCGGCCTCCACGAACGTCGTGATCCGCCTGCTCGGCGCAGATCCGACGGTGGACCGGGAATCGGTCTCCGCCGAGGAGATCCGGTCCATGGTCTCGACCGCCGAGTCGCTGGAGGAGGTGGACCGGCGGGTGCTCACCGCCGTCTTCGAGGCCGCGGAACGCACCGTCGTCGAGGTGATGCGCCCCCGCCCCGAGGTGAACTTCCTCGACGGCGCGACCACGGTCGGGCAGGCGCTGCGGGAGTTGGCCACGCTGCCGAACTCCCGCTACCCGGTGACCGGGCGGGACACCGATGACGTGCTGGGCTTCGTCCACGTCCGGGACCTGCTCCGGGTGGAGGACCGCACGCTCACCCTGGGGTCGATCGCTCGGACCATCACGGTGCTGCCCGGGACGGTCGAGGTCCTGCAGGCGCTGCACCGCATGCGGGACAGCGGTGACCAGATCGCCCTGGTGATCGACGAGTACGGCGGCACCGACGGGATCGTCACCCTGGAGGATCTGCTGGAGGAACTTGTCGGCGACATCTACGACGAGTTCGACGACAGCCTGGAGCCGGCGGGCGGCACCCTGAGCGAGGGGCAGGACGTGGAGGTCGACGGTGGGTTGATCCTGCAGGAGCTGGCCCAGCACACCGGCGTGCACCTGCCCGACGACGGTTCCTACGAGACCGTGGGCGGGTTCATGATGGCCGAGCTGGGCCGGGTCCCGGCGATCGGGGACGTGATCGACGTCGGGGGGGCCTCGCTGCGGGTCCTGGCCATGGACGGGCGGCGCGTGGGCCGCGTCCAGATCAGCCGGGGTGCCGGAACCGGACCCCCCGAGACGGGTCCCTGAGCCGCGCACCGGGGCCGCCTGCTGTCGGCCCCGGCCTCCCCCGGTCTCCCTCCGGCCGAGGGAACGGGGACGCCCATGGCACGGGTGACACCGGTCCTCAGCGGTGGCTTCCCGAGGTGTCGGCGGGGCGCGTACCGGAGGCCCGACGCCGTGGCCAGAGCGGTTCGAGGGTGGCGTCCTCCTCGGCGGTGGCGCTGCGGAACGGCGGGTCGGCCGGGGCGGACGGCCCCTGGCGCCCCTGCCCGCGGGTGGCCCGCAGGCTGGCGATGACGGACACGGTCAGGATGAGGGCGACGACGGCCAGGGAGACCGGGGTGGGGATGTAGAACACGTCGATCTTCAGCAGCATCTTGATCCCGACCCAGACCAGAACCAGCGCCAGGCCGACCTTGAGGTAGACGAAGCGGTGGATCAGGTCGGCCAGCAGGAAGTACATCGCCCGCAGTCCCAGGATGGCGAAGGCGTTGGCGGTGAAGACCAGGAACACCTCGTCGGTCACCGCGAAGATGGCCGGGATCGAGTCCACGGCGAACACCACGTCCGTGGTCTCGATCAGCACCAGCACCGCCAGCAGCGGCGTGGCCAGCACCACCCCGTCCCTGCGCACCAGCAGCCGCTGGCCGTGGAAGGTGTCGGTCATCGGCACCAGCCGGCGGAACGCGGTCAGCGCCCTGGACTGGTCCGGGTTCAGTTGTTCGTGGCGCTGCCGGATCATCCGGTACCCGGTGTACAGCAGGAAGGCGGCGAACACGTACAGCACCCAGGTGAAGTGCTGGATCAGCACCGCGCCGGCGGCGATGAAGATGCCGCGGAACACGAGGGCGCCGAGCACCCCGAGGAACAGCACCCGGTGCTGGAACCGGGGCGGGACGGCGAAGTGGGTGAAGATGATGGCCCACACGAACACGTTGTCCACGGACAGGGACTTCTCGATCAGGTACCCGGCGAAGTACTGCTGGCCGTACTCGGCACCCCATCCGGTCCAGACGAGCACGCCGAAGCCGACACCGCACGCCACCCAGACCGCGGACCAGGCTGCGGCCTCCCGCACCCCGATGACGTGGGCACGACGGTGGGCGACCAGGTCGACGACCAGCATCGCGATGATGAAGGCCAGGACCACTGACCAGATCCACAGGGGGACGTCCATGACGGGACACCTTTCGATCGATGAGATCGAAGGTCTCTCCCGGCCGGCTGAGGGCCCGCCCGCCGGGCCCGGTGGGCCGTAGTGACGACGGGTCGGCTGGGGGGATACTCCCCTTCTGGTGCAGAAAATTAGACCATGACCGCACCGGAGGGTTCAAGACCCCCGTTCATCCCCCTCACGGCCGTGGAGAGGACCGGGGCGCTCACTTCCGTCCGACGAACCAGCCCGCCAGCGTCTGCAACCGGGTCTCGAGCTGCTCGGCCGTGGCCTGGGCGACCGCCGGTCCCCCGCTGATCTCCCGCAACCGGTTGTGGATGATCCCGTGCGGGGTGCCGGACCGGGCCGACCAGGCCGAGACGTTCTTCGAGAGCTGGCTGCGCATCTCCTTGAGGCGGCGGTGGTCCACCACGGTGGCCTGACCGTCATGGCCGGCCGCCCCCGTGGCGGCGTGGTCGGCCCGTGGACGGCGCCGGAGCTGTTCGGCCTGGCGCTGGCGCAGCAGCTGCCCCACCTGTTCGGGCTCCAGCAGTCCCGGGATCCCCAGGAAGTCCAGCTCGTCCTCGGACCCGACCGCCCCGCCGGTGCCGAACTCGGAACCGTCGAAGAGCACCCGGTCGAAGGCCGCCTGGGACTCCAGTGCCTTGAACTCGGAGCGTGTCAGGGAGTCCGAGGCCCGGTCCTGGCGGTTCGCCGCCGCGAGCAGGTCCTCCTCCGGGGACTGGGACAGGTCCTCCGACTCCAGGACACCGGGGGCCGCTTCGGGCCGGTCCAGGGCGTGGTCGCGCTCGGCCTCCATCTCGTTGGCCAGCAGCATCAACTGGGGCACCGAGGGCAGGAACACGCTGGCGGTCTCCCCCCGGCGCCGGGAGCGCACGAAGCGGCCGACGGCCTGGGCGAAGAACAGCGGGGTGGAGGTCGAGGTCGCGTACACCCCGACGCAGAGCCGGGGCACGTCCACGCCCTCGGAGACCATGCGCACCGCGACCATCCAGCGTTGAGTGCCGGCCGAGAATTCCTCGATACGGTCGGAGGCGCCCTTGTCATCGGACAGGACGACGGTGATCTCCTCACCGGTGATGGCCTGCAGCTGGGCGGCGTAGGCGCGCGCGTCCTCGTGGTCCGTGGCGATCACCAGGGCGCCGGCGTCGGGGACGTTGCGTCGCACCTCGGTCAGCCGGCGGTCCGCCGCGCGCAGCACCGAGGGGATCCACTCCCCCTCCGGGTTCAGGGCGGTCCGCCACGCCTGGGCGGTGATGTCCTTCGTGGCCGCCTCGCCGAGCTGGGCCTCCATGACGTCACCCGTGGAGGTCTGCCAGCGCATCTGACCGGAGTAGGCCATGAAGATCACCGGCCGCACCACGTGGTCCCGAAGCGCCGGTCCGTAGCCGTAGGTGTAGTCCGCCTTCGACCGGCGGATCCCGTCCTCGAACTGCACGTAGTCCACGAAGGGGATGGCGGCGGTGTCCGAGCGGAACGGCGTGCCGGTCAGGGATAACCGGCGGGTGGCCGGCTCGAACGCCTCCCGGATGGCGTCGCCCCAGCTCAGGGCGTCACCGCCGTGGTGGATCTCGTCCAGGATCACCAGGGTCCGGGCGTTCTCCGTCCGGTTGCGGTGCAGGATCGGTTTCGACGCCACCTGCGCGTACGTCAGCGCGACCCCGATGTACTCGTCGCCGTGGCGCCCGTCCGCGTTCTTGAAGTTCGGGTCGATCGCCAGCCCGATCCGGGCCGCGGAGTCCGCCCACTGCCGCTTGAGGTGCTCCGTGGGGGCCACGACGGTGATCCGGCTGACCGTCCCGGCCTCCATGAGCATCTTCGCAACGCGCAGCGCGAAGGTCGTCTTACCGGCGCCCGGGGTGGCCACGGCCAGGAAGTCCTGGGGCTGCTTCGAGAAGTACAGCTCGAGGGCCTCCTGCTGCCACTGGCGCAGCTTCGGGGCGGTCCCCCAGGCCGCCCGCTCCGGCAGGGCGGGGGGCAGGTCTTCACCGATTTGGAACAGTGCATCGGACACGGAGCTTCGCTGGCCTCCTCAGGCGGGGACGGTGCAGGGGTGCGGTGGACGGACGGCGCGGTGAGCGCGGCGGGGCGGGGCCCTGCGGCGGGCCGGCCGGGGATCCCCGGAACGGGGCGGATGGGCGCGCGCCGGGTCGTCGGACACGACGACGGCACGTCACCGACAGGTGTCGGCCCGGCTGCGCGGCCGGGCCGGCCCGGTATGGACGCCGAGCCGTGGGTCAGTCGCGGCCTCGGCCGCCGAACCAGCCGCGCCGGCCACCGCTGGAACCCTCGCTGCCGGAGTCGCCGTCCTTCGGCCCCTTGAGGCCGTCGTAGATCTCCTTGCACTCCGGGCAGACCGGGAAGCGCTCCGGGTCCCGTCCTGGCGTCCAGACCTTGCCGCACAGGGCGACCACGGGGGCGCCGGTGACGGCGGACTCCATGATCTTCTCCTTGCGGACGTAGTGCGAGAAGCGCTCGTGGTCGCCCGGTTCGGCGTCCTGCAGCTGCTCCTGGCGGTCCAGCACGGCGGCCCCGGCGCTGCCGGGACCCTGCGGTGCTCCGGGGTCGTTCAGATCGGGCTCGGCGGGCAGACTCATGCGCCCCAGTCTACCGGTCCGCGGTCTCCGGCACGCCCGTCCGGTTGCGCCCGGTTCCGTCCCGTCGCCGCCGGCCTCCCGGCCCGGGGTCATGCGAACTTCAGCACGGACTGGTAGGTTTCCGCCTGGGCCCGGTCGAACCAGCGGCTGCCCCAGCGGATGCCGAGCCCCAGGACCAACAGCCCCAGCCCGAGGCCCACGACGAGGGTGAGCCACTGGAAGAGCATGTCACCGGTCAGCAGGGCCAGGACGAACAGGATGAGCTCGGGCAGCACCAGCAGCCCGAGGACCACCATCGCGCCCAGCGAGACCAGCAGCATCCGCATGGCCGAGCCCTCCGGGGTGGCGAAGGGGCTGTCCCCGGGTTTCGGCACCGGATAGATGAAGCGGGCCGAGGACACCGCGGACACCCCCGCGCCGGTGAGCAGTGCCCCCACCGCCAGGCCGACCAGCCCCGGCAACAGGTCCCAGGCCCCCGCCATCCAGGTGGTGGCCAGCGTTAGGACGAGTGTCAGGGGCAGGGCCCACAGCAGCAGCGCCCCGACCCGGCCCACACGGTCGTCCCGGCCGGATACCCCGGCGGTGACGTGCAGCGCGAACGCGGAGCTGTCATAGGCGATGTCCGCGGAGATCGCGTAGCCGAGCATGAACCCGGTGATGGGGCCCATGAACAGCATCAGGGAGTGGTCGCCCGACTGTGCACCCAGGAACCAGAACAGCACCAGCATCAGGGGCACGACCATGAGCGAGGCCGAGTAGCGCGGGTCCTTGAGCCAGTAGATGATCGACCGGGCGGCGATCGCCCCGGCGGGCGTGGCGGGCAGCGAGCCCAGCAGCCCGAGCCCCGCCCTGGAGGTGCGGGTGGCCGGTCCGGACCCGCGCACCTGGGTGTAGCTGCGGTCGACGGCGAGCTGCCAGAGCCAGACGGCGCCGGCCACCCAGGCGAGGCAGAGCAGTCCCTGCCCGAGCGCCTCGCCGTACCGGCCCTCGGCGGCCGCCCAGGGCGCGGCCGTGAACGATCCCAGCGGAGTCCACGCGATGACCGCGGCGATCCCCGGCAACCGGTCTGCGGCGGCCTCCACGGAATCGACGATCCCGGCCAGGATCACCCCGCTGAGCATTAGCGGGACCAGGGCGATGATGGACACGATCTCGCGGATGCGCCGGCGCCCGGTGAACGCCGCCAGCAGCCCGGTGACCGCGTAGGAGACGCAGATGCAGAACAGCGCGCCCAGGATCGCCGTCGGGATCGCGGTGAGCAGGGCCGGCAGCGAGTCGCGCCAGGCCAGGGACGAGAGCAGGTAGGCGATGAGGGTCGCCGCCCCCGGCACCGTGACCAGTCCGGCCAGGGCCAGGCCCGGCACGAGTGCGCGGGACGGGATGCCGAAGGTGGCGAAGTTGGCCGGGTCCAGCGTCATGTCCACCCCGGTGAAGAACACGGGGACCACGATCCAGCCGAGCACGGCGGCTGCGCCGACCAGCGTCAGGACGGTCCCCCGCCACTGCACCTCGAGGTCCGGCAGGAAGGTGGCACCGACGCCCCACATCGCCAGCACGAGGACCGTGTAGGCGATGAAGAAGACGGACATCACCAGCTGGAGCGTGCTGCGCCTCCACCCGTTGACGGTGATCGCCAGCTTCATGCGCATCAGGTGTGCAACCATGACAGCCCCTCTCCGCTCGTGCGGCCGCCCACGAGGTCCACGAACCGGTCCTCCAGGGACCGGCCCGCCCGGACCTCGTCGACCGTGCCGGCGGCGAGCAGGGTGCCCTCGGCGATGACGGCCACGTGGTCGCACATGCGCTGGACGAGGTCCATGACGTGGCTGGAGACCACGACCGTGCCACCGGAGGCGACGAACTGGGCCAGGATGTCCCGGATGTTGGCGGCCGAGACGGGGTCGACCGCCTCGAACGGTTCGTCCAGGACCAGCACCCTGGGAGCGTGGATCATGGCGGAGGCCAGCGCGACCTTCTTGGTCATGCCCGCCGAGTAGTCGACCACGAGCTTGCCGGCGTCCTGGGAGAGGTCCATGACGCGCAGCAGGTCGGCGGTGCGCTCGGCCACGGTCTGGCGGTCGAGCCCGCGCAGCAGGCCGGAGTAGGTCACCAGCTGCTCACCGGTCAGCCGGTCGAACAACCGCACGCCGTCCGCCAGGACGCCCATCCGCCGTTTGGCGGCCAGCGGCTCCTCCCAGACGTCCGTGCCGTGGATCCAGACCCGTCCGTGGTCCGGGCGCAGCAGGCCCGTGGCCATGGACATGGCCGTGGTCTTGCCGGCCCCGTTGGGACCCACCAGCCCGTAGAACGACCCCGCGGGCACGTCCAGGGAGATGCCGTTGACGGCGATCTTCTCCCCGAAGCGCTTGGCCAGTCCGCGGATCGCGATGGCGGTGTGCGGGTCGGGCAGCTCCCGCGCCCCGGCGTCGGGGCGCAAGGTGGGCAGCGGGGCGGGGTGGTCGGTGCCCGGCGGGGCATCGGGGGTGTCAGGAAGGCTCATGGAACCGACCGTAGCAAGGGCCGCGGTCAGCGCCCCGGTGCACCACGGGCCGGAGGGCCATGACCCACGTCATGACGCGGGGGCCACGGCCGCCCGGACTCAGAACAGGGCGCGGGCCAGTGCCTTCCGCGAGGCCTGGGTACGGGGGTCCTGGTCCCCGACCACCGTGTACAGGTCCACGAGGTGCTCGCGGGCGGGGTCGCGCTCCGTGCCCGGATGGGTGGCGATGAAGCGCACCAGCCGGGTGAAGGCGTCCTCGACGTGTCCACCGAGGAGGTCGAGGTCGGCCACGTCGATCTGGGCCTGGACGTCGTCCGGGGCGGTGGCCGCCCGCTCACGCACCGCTGCCGCGTCCATGGCGGCCGTCCGGGCGAACAGTCCCGCGTGGGCCAGGCCGGCCTTGGCGTCCTCGTCACCGGGGTTCTCCGCCAGGGCCCGCCGGTAGGCGTCCAGGGCGGCGTCGTAGTCACCGCGGTCGATGGCGTCGACCGCCTCCTGGTGCAACGGCGGCAGGGGCGGCTGGGCCGGGGCCTCGGCCGGGGTGCCCGCGTGGTCCCGTGGCGGACCCAGCGGGGGGACGGTTCCGCTCACGCCGTTCTGGGCGGCGGCGGCGAGGAGCTCGTCGATGAGCTGGCTGAGCTGTTCGGCGGGCACCGCCTGGTTCAGCACCGGGACCGGCTGCCCGGCCAGCACCGCGACGACGGCGGGCCCGGCGGGCAGTCCGAAGACCTGGAGGGCCTGGGGCTCGGCCTCGGCGTCGACCCGGGCCAGCACGAGCCGTCCGCCGCGACGGTCGACCTCGGGGGCGACCAGGGCGTCGAGCTGGCCGCTGACCGGGTCGGACGGCATCGCGAGGTGGATCAGGACCGGGACCCGGCCCGAGAGCTGGACGAGTTGCTGCAGGTCGGCCTGCCGGGCCCCGTCCAGGACCCAGCTGCCCTCGGGGGCGGCAGCGGCCCCGGGCTGCCCCGGAGCCGCCCCCGGGCCGGCGGCCGGCCGCTGCTTGAGTCCGGACAGGTCCACCGCTCCGCGCAGGTGGGACGGCATCGCTCCAGGCTGCTGTGACATGCTCCCGTGTTCTCCTCGTCTCGTGGTTCGTCCGCCGGACCGGACTCCACGGACCGGCGGGTCGTCAGCTCAGGAACTTCACGGTACGCAGCTCGTCGGCCATGCCCACGAGGGAGATCCTGGCATCCTCCCCGCTCGCTCCGGCAGCCGGCACGTGCAGGGCCAAGACCTCACGGTACGTCATCCGCACGCCCTTGTGGGTCACCCGGCCGCCCCCACGCAGCTCGGCCGCCAGCTCGTCCACGATCACGGCGCCACCGGCCTCCTTGGGCCGGGCGTAGGTCCGGGCGTAGAGGTTGCCCAGGACGATCGCCGACCCGTCCGCCAGCCGCAGCCCGACGACGGAATCGGGCACGGACTCGCGCCGGAACGTGAAGCGGGCGTCGTCGGCGCCCTCGACCAGTGACTCCTGGTACTCGTGCACCGCGTCCACGTAGGGATTGGCCTCGATGCTCTCCGAGAAGTCGTCACCGGCGTCGCTGAGGTACCGCGCCGTTCCGGCCACGGCGTGACCGGGGGCCATCATCAGTCCCTCGGCGTCCGCCGATTCGAGGACCTCGACGCCGGTCTGGTCCAGGCTGCCCGCCGGCAGCTGCGCACCGGGGGTCATCGGCGCCGTGGCCACCAGCCGGTACTGGCCGCGCGCCGACTCCTGCCGGAGCATCAGGATCTGCGGCGTGCTGTTGCCCTTGCCCTCCGTGATGGCCATGGCCGTCCGCGGGAAGGAGGGGTCCGAGACGGCCGCGGCCGAGAGCACCGGCGAGGACCCGATCGGTTCCGGCGCCGGGATGCTGTCGTCGATCTTCCGGTTGCGGTAGTTCAGGGAGCGCATCTCCAGCGCGTGCTCGGCGACGCGCGGCCGGAGCTTCGTCGCGTTCTGGGCGAGGTCCCCGGCCCTGACCGTCTGGGCGACCTTGCCCAGGATCCGCTCCAGCTGGGCATCGGTCAGGACGGAATACGCCTCGTCCCCGGCCTCCTCCGTGGCGGCCGGCGACGAGGCCTCTGCGGTGGCCGCGGGGGCGGCACCGGCCGGGGCCACGCCGGTCAGCCCGATCGCCAGCGCGGTGACACCGGCGCCGATCGCGCGGAGGGCGCGCCGGGTGGCGGGCCCTCCGGAGGGTCCCGGCACGGCCGCCCCGGAGGTGCTGGTCACCGTGCCGGCGGTGGACCCGGTGCCGGACGATGCCGCGCCGGAGGGGGGCGACGCCGCACCGGCCCCCGGCGCGACCGGGGTCCCGGCGCCGTCGCGGGGACCCCGCGCGCGGCGGGCCACCGGATGCTCGCTGTCTGCCTCGGCGGCCGCGGCCCAGGCCAGCAGGCCGATCCCGATCAGCACCAGCAGCCCGCCGATGACGTACAGCGGCACGATCCAGGGGTTGTCGCCGACGCGGTTGGTCCAGGTCACCGTCATCTCGGTGGGGGCGGGGTCGGTGCCGTCACGGGCGACGAGCAGCGCCCAGTCCCCGTCGGAGGGCACGCTCCAGCGCTGTTCCAGGCGGTCCTTGCCCTCCTGGACGTCGAGCCAGAGGTCGGAGCCCTTGGGGTCCGGAACGGTGGCCTCACCCTCGGCGTGCTCGACCTCGATGCGCGGGGCCTCCCCGCCGGGGACATCCGTGGTGATGCCCGTGACGGTGTTGTGGGCGGCGTCCCCCACCCAGGCCTGGACGTCGCGCTCGCGGCCGAGCATCACGGTGAAGGAGCCCTCCCCGGAGATCGTGTACTCCACCGGAGCCTCGTCCACCGCGTCGATGCCGGAGGTGATCACCGTCAGCGGCGCCTCGGCGGGCTGCTGGCCGACGGTCGCCGTCATCGTCTCCGGTGGGGCCCAGATCGTCTGCAGTCCGCCGGCGCACAGCAGGGCGGCGATGCCCAGCAGAAGGGCCACTATTCCGGATACAACTCGCACTCGGTCACCTGTCGATGGGGGTCGGTTCGGGCCCAGAGGGCCAGCGACCAGTATAGCCGGAAGGTCACCGAATGATAACGGCAGGTCAGTGACGTAACCTGTCGCTTGTGCAGGACCATGACCCCTCCCGACCGGGCCCCGGCCCTGTCGCCGGCGCCGGCCCGGAGGCCGCCGGCCGCCCCCCGGGGCCGCCCTCGGCTGCGGTCCCGACGGCCGGCGCCCCGGCGCCCGCCGCCCCGGTGGCCGACGACCGCGAGCCCCCGGAACCCCGGCGCCCGCCGGGGTTCCTCCGGCGCGTCCTCGCCACCCGGCGGGTGCCGGGCGCCCGGCCCCGGCCCCGGTTCGACGTCCGCTCCCCGGAGGCGGAACGGGCGCCGGTGGACACGGCCGAGGTCCCCGAGGAGAGCCGGGTGCGGCTCATCGGTGCCGCCCACCCCATCCAGACCGGGTTCCTGCTGACCGTGGGCGTCGGGCTGGCACTGCTGGTCTACGGCATCCTCTCGGCCAACACGCAGTTGCTGGTGTGGATCGGCGCGGCACTGTTCATCTCGCTGGGCCTGGACCCGATCGTGCGCCGGATCGAACGCTGGGGCGCCCCCCGCGGAGTAGGCGTCGCGGCCGCGCTGCTGTTGCTGGCGGCCATCCTCACGGCCTTCTTCTCCCTGCTCATCCCCACCGTGGTGGAGCAGACCACGGCGTTCGTCAACGACCTGCCGGACATGGTCTCGGACTTCCTGGAGTCCCAGTTCTTCCACGACCTGGACTCGCAGTTCGGCATCCGGGAGATCGCGGAGACGGAGATGAACAGGTTCGTGGCGGACTCCGCCAACTACACCGCGATCTTCGGCGGACTGTTCGGCGTGGGCAGCGCGATCGTCAACACCGGTTTCTCCGTGCTGATCGTGCTCGTGCTGACGCTGTACTTCCTGGTGTCCCTGCCGGCCATGAAGTTCTGGGCCTACCGGCTGGCCCCGCGCTCCCGCAGGCATCGCGTGGAGTACCTGGGCGAGGAGATCACCTCCTCGGTGGGCTTCTACGTCATCGGCCAGTCGGTCGTGGCCGTGCTGAACGGCCTCGTGGCCTTCATCGCCGTCTCGATCGCCGGACTGCCCTTCGGTGCGCTGCTGGCGTTCTTCGCCGGGCTGATGGCGTTCATCCCACTGGTGGGCGCCCTCACCGGTGGGATCATCATCACCGCCGTCGCACTGACGGGTGGCTGGCAGCAGGCCCTGATCTTTGCGGCCATCTACTTCACCTACCTGCAGGTCGAGGCCTATTTCGTCTCCCCGCGGGTGATGAGCAAGGCCGTGGCCGTGCCCGGTTCGGTGGCCGTGATCGCGGTGATCGCCGGGGCGGCGCTGCTGGGCGTGCTCGGGGCCCTCATGGCCATCCCGCTGGCCGCCGGGGTGATGCTGGTGGTCCGGGAGGTCCTCCTGCCCCGGCAGGACCGTCTCTAGGCCTGGCGGACACCGGCCAGGACCGGTCCGTCCCACGTCGCCGGCATCCGCACTGCCCTGCCCAGCGCCGTGGACGCCACCTCGTCCAGGGCCCGGTGCGTGTGGGTCCGGCCCACCCACAGGTGCCGCGCCCCGTCGACGCCGACCACCTCGGCCTGCGGCACCCGGGCGAAGCGCCGCACCGCCTCGGCCGGTCGCAACGTGTCGTCCAGGCCGGGGACGAGCACCCGCAGGGGCCGTCCGTCGGCTGCCCAGCGGTCCAGGTCGTCCGGGGTGGAGCGGCGCAGCGGCGGTGAGAGCAGGATCCCGCCCACGGCCCGCTGGGCGTGGGGCACCAGCAACCCGTGCTTGAGCACCAGCTCGGTGCCGAAGGACCAGCCCAGCAGCCAGGGGGCCGGCAGTGACCGCTCGGCCACGAACGCCAGCGCCGCGGCCACGTCGGCCCGCTCGGAGACGCCGTCACCGAACGACCCGTCCGAGCAACCGCGCGCCGAGCACGTGCCGCGCGTGTTGAACCGCAGCACGGCCAACCCGGCCGTCGCCGGAAGCCACTGGGCCGCCTTGAGGTAGAGGTGGAAGTCCATGTGCCCGCCCACCGTGGGAAGCGGGTGGAAAGTCACGAGCGTGGCCCGGGGTGCCCGGTCGACGGGCACGGCGAGTTCGCCGACCAGGTCCAGGCCGTCCTCGGTGCGCAGCACGATGCGTTCGCGCGCGGCGGGCAACACCGTCCGGGAATGGATCGGTTCCGCTCCCCGCGTGTCCCGGTAGTCCTCGGCCACGGGCCCGGGAGGCAAGGGGACCGCGGGGGCGTCGTCGGGGGCCCCGCGCATCGGGCCGTCCTGTGGGTGCGGCATCGTCAGTACCGTCCGTCCTGCCGGCGCGTGCTCCAGCACTTGGGATGCCAGTGGCGCCGCTCCGCGCCGGCGGCCTCGTCACCCAGGATCGAGTCGCTGCGCCAGGCCACCAGGTGGGCGAGCCCCGGCGGGATGGTGCGCCCGCACCCCGGGCAGGTGTAGTCCTTCACGGCGCGCCAGGCGGGGATCCTGCGCACGTGCCAGCCGCCGTCGGGACCGGTCTCGTGCCGGTAGCCGGGGTCCAGTCCCAGCAACCGGTCCAGTTCTCCGGGGCCGCCGGGCCCCACCCCCGACGCCGGCTCCGTCCCCCGGTGGCGACCGGCGCGTCCGGCACCCGCTCCGGTACCGGGGCGGCGGCGGGGTCGGTTGGAACGGGGCACCTCCTCATGGTGTCACAGCACGGGCGCGGTGGAGCCGTCCGGGCGCCGGCTGCCAGTAGACTGCCCGGTGTGCGTTTGGTGATTGCCCGGTGTTCCGTCAACTACGAGGGGCGCCTGCGCGCCCACCTGCCGCAGGCCACCCGCCTGCTCCTGGTCAAGGCGGACGGCTCCGTCCTGGTCCACTCCGACGGCGGGTCCTACAAGCCCCTCAACTGGATGAGTCCGCCGGCGACGCTGCGGGTCGCCCCGCCCTCCGAGGAACTCGCCGAGGAGGGCGTGCGCGAGGTGTGGACCGTGCAGTCGACCAAGGCCGACGACCGCCTGGTCGTGCACGTCTTCGAGGTCCTGCACGACACCTCGCATGAGCTGGGCGTCGACCCCGGGCTCGTCAAGGACGGCGTCGAGGCCGACCTGCAGCGCCTGCTGGCCGAGCAGATCGAGCTGCTCGGCACGGGCCACTCGCTGGTCCGGCGGGAGCACATGACGGCCATCGGCCCGGTCGACATCCTGGCCCGTGACCCCGAGGGCGGCACCGTGGCGGTCGAGCTGAAGCGCCGCGGGGACATCGACGGTGTCGAGCAGCTCACCCGCTACCTCGACCTGATGAACCGGGACCCGCTGCTGGCCCCGGTCCGGGGCGTCTTCGCCGCCCAGCAGATCAAGCCCCAGGCCCGTACACTCGCCGAGGACCGCGGCATCCGCTGCCTCACCCTGGACTACGACGCGATGCGCGGCGTGGACGATGCCGAGTCCCGCCTCTTCTGACCCCGTCCCCGTCCCCCGTCCGCACGCCCCCGGGCGCCTGGTCACCCCGGGCCTCGTGGACCAGCACTGCCACGGCTACGGCGGCACCGACTTCGCGACCGCCGGACCGGAGGCCGTGCGCACGGCGCTGGCCGCGCTCGCCGGGCGCGGGGTGACCCGCGTGGTGGCCTCCGTGCCCACGATGCCGGCGTCCGAGATGCTGGCCGCGGTGCGCCGGCTCGCCCCGCTGGTCCGCTCCGGGGACCTGGCGGGAATCCACCTGGAGGGCCCGTTCCTGTCCCCCGCCCGGTGCGGGGCACACCCCCCGGCAGACCTCCTCGCCCCGGGCACCGGCGCGTCCCGGGCGCTGGTGCACGCCCTGCTGGAGGCCGGTGCGCAGGGTGGCACGGATCCCGGGTCCGGGGGCGGCAACGCCATCACCGCCATGACCTACGCCCCAGAACTGGACGGGGCGGCCGGTCTGGAGGCCGCGCTGCTGGCCGCCGGGGTCAGTCCCTCCCCCGGCCACACGGACGCCACGGCGGACCAGTTCGACGATGCCCTGGACCGGCTCGCCGGGGCGCCCGGGCCGCCCGCGGTCACCCACCTGTTCAACGCCATGGCCGGCTTCCACCATCGTCGTCCGGGGCCCGTCCCCGGTGCCCTGCGGGCGGCGGCAGGGGGCCTGCTGCGGCTCGAGCTGATCGCCGACGGACGGCACGTGGACCCGGCCGTGGTGCGCGACGTCATCGCGCTGGTGCCCGACGCGGTCTGCGTGGTCTCCGACGCCTCCGCCGCCACGGGTGCGGCACCGGGCCGCCACCGGCTCGGACGCGTGGACCTGGACTCCGCACCGGGCAGCGCGCCGAGGCTGGCCGCCTCGGGCACCCTGGCCTCCGGGTCGGTGTCCCTGGACCGGGCCCTGGGCCTGCTGCTGGAGTGGGGCGTGGCCCGGGACGCCGCCGTGCGCTCGGTGACCGCCACCCCGGCCCGGGGCCTGCCGCCCGGGCGCCGGGACTCCGGCTGGGTGGTGTGGGACGCACCCGGGGTGCCGGGCGACATCATACTCCCCGCGGGACATCCCCTCCGCCGGGGTCGTTAACGCATCCAGCGCACCGCCGTCACGGCGATGCGCTGGAGGATGTTCCGACCGGAGCTCAGTGGGCCCGGCGGCGCGAGGCCCGGTGGCCCCGGCTGGCCCGGTGACGTCGGGACGGCATCTCCCGCCACGTGCCGAAACCGACCGCGGGGCCGGCCTCGATCCAGGCCGAGAGACCCGAGCAGTCATCCGTGTGGATGTCCAGGTCGATCGGTGACGGCCCGCCATCCACGCGCACCACCACCGACCCGTCCTGCCGCCCGGGCGCCCCGCGGCGCAGCCGCAACTGGTGTCGGGCCGCCTTCCACCGGGGCCGGGGATCGATCGACCAGACCGTCATCAGGTCCAGCCCGGCCTCGTCATACCGGCCGATGACCAGCGTCCCGGCGCCGCGCTCGTCCGCGGGCCGGGCACGGGCCGTGAACGTCCCGGGCGTGCGCACCAGGGTGCGCCAGCGCCACCACACCATGAAGGCGAGCACCAGCAGCGCGGCGGCGATCGCCGCGACCAGTGCCGACCACCCGGGGCTCACGTCAGGCTGCGCCCTGTCCGGCCGCGGTCCCGTTCAGGGACGCCGCACCCGCCACGATGACCACGCGGTCGTTGTCCACGGAGAAGAACCCGCCCTCGGCGTGGGCCGTGATGGTCTGCCCGCCGGCCTGCTGGACGACGACGTCGCCGTCGCCCAGCACGGCCAGCATCGGGGTGTGACCCGGCAGGATGCCGATCTCGCCGTCGATGGTCCGGGCGCTGACCGACTGCGCCGGTCCGGACCACACGAAGTGGTCCTCCGCCACGATCTCCACCTCGAGTTCGTGCCTGTCAGCCATGATCAGTTCTCCGACTGGATCTTGGCCCAGTTGCGCTCGACGTCGTCCAGTCCGCCGACGTTGTAGAACGCCTGCTCGGAGATGTGGTCGAGGTCACCGTTGGCGATGGCATTGAAGCCCTCGATGGTGTCCTTGATCGGGACGGTCGAACCCTCCACGCCGGTGAACTGCTTGGCGGTGTAGGTGTTCTGGGACAGGAACTGCTCGATGCGGCGGGCGCGGGAGACGACGATCTTGTCCTCTTCTGAGAGCTCGTCGACACCGAGGATCGCGATGATGTCCTGCAGTTCCTTGTTCTTCTGCAGGATCTGCTTCACGCGGGTGGCGGCGTCGTAGTGCTCCTGGCCCACGTACTGCGGGTCGAGGATGCGCGAGGTCGAGGCCAGCGGGTCCACGGCGGGGTACAGGCCACGGGAGGCCAGGGTACGCGTCAGGTTCGTGGTGGCGTCCAGGTGGGCGAACACGTTGGCCGGGGCCGGGTCGGTGTAGTCGTCCGCGGGGACGTAGACGGCCTGCATCGAGGTGATGGAGTGGCCGCGGGTGGAGGTGATGCGCTCCTGGAGCACGCCCATCTCGTCGGCGAGGTTCGGCTGGTAGCCCACGGCGGAGGGCATGCGGCCCAGCAGCGTGGAGACCTCGGAACCGGCCTGCGAGAAGCGGAAGATGTTGTCGATGAACAGCAGGACGTCCTGGTTCATCTCGTCACGGAAGTACTCGGCCATGGTCAGGCCGGTCAGGGCGACGCGCAGACGGGTTCCCGGCGGCTCGTCCATCTGGCCGAACACGAGGGCGGTGTCCTTCAGGACGTCCGCCTCCTCCATCTCGACCCAGAGGTCGTTGCCCTCACGGGTACGCTCGCCGACACCGGCGAACACGGAGGTGCCGCCGAAGTTGCGGGCCACACGGGTGATCATCTCCTGGATGAGCACGGTCTTGCCCACGCCGGCGCCGCCGAACAGGCCGATCTTGCCGCCCTTGATGTACGGGGTCAGCAGGTCGATGACCTTGATGCCGGTCTCGAGCATCTCGGTGGAGCCCTCGAGTGCCGCGAAGTTCGGCGCCGGGCGGTGGATCGGCCAGCGCTCGGTGACCTGCAGCTCGGAGGTCGGCACGTCCAGGGACTCACCCAGGACGTTGAAGATGTGGCCCTTGACGACCTCGCCCACCGGGACGGAGATCGGTGCGCCGGAGTCGGTCACGGAGGCGCCCCGGACCAGTCCGTCGGTGGACTGCAGGGAGATGGCGCGGACCAGGTTGTCGCCCAGGTGCTGCGCGGTCTCGAAGGTGACGGTGCGGGTCTCACCGTTGAGGGTGATCTCGGCGGTCAGGGCGTTGTACACGGCCGGCATGGCGTCCGCGGGGAATTCGGCGTCGATCACCGGGCCGATCACGCGGGCGATGCGACCGATGGCGCCGCCGGTGGCGGTACCGGTGCCCTGTTCGTTCGTGGTGGCAGTCATCTCTCTCACTTCTTTGGTGTGGATGGCGGTTGCTGTGGTGCCGGTCGGCCCGGGGTCAGGATGCGCTGAGCGCGTCCGCACCGGCGATCAGCTCGGTGAGTTCCTGGGTGATCTCGGCCTGGCGGGCGTTGTTCATCTTGAGCGTGTACTCGCGGACGAGGTCCTTGGCGTTGTCACCGGCGGACTTCATGGCCCGCTGGCGGTTGGCCAGCTCCGAGGCGGCCGACTGGAGCATCGCCGAGAAGATCCGGGACTCGATGTACTTCGGCAGCAGGGCGTCGAGGACGTCCTCCGGTGCCGGCTCGTACTCGTAGAGCGGCAGCAGCTCGGTCTCGTCGGTGACCTCCTCCTCCACCACCTCGAGGGGCAGCAGCCGGACGACGGTCGGCACCTGGCTGACGAGCGAGTGGAACTCGGTGAAGACGACGTGGATCTCGTCCACGCCACCGTCCTCGGTGTCGTGCAGGAACGAGTCGACCAGCGTGCGGCCGATCTCCCGGGCGCGCTCGAACTTCGGGCTGTCGGTGTCCCCGGACCAGATGTCCTTGTACTCCCGGCCCCGGAAGTCGAAGTACCCCTGGGCCTTGCGGCCGACGAGGTAGACGTCGGTCTCCTTGCCCTCGGAGTGCAGCTTCTCCAGCAGCTCCTCGGCGTGGCGCAGGATGTTGGCGGAGTAGGCCCCGGCCATGCCACGGTCCGAGGACAGGATCAGCACGGCCGAACGGCGCGGGTTCTCCACCTCGGAGGTCAGCACGTGCTCGATGTCCTGCTGCGATGACACGGCGGACACGGCGCGGGTGATCGCGTTGGCGTACGGCAGCGACGCGGCCACGCGTTCGCGGGCCTTGCCGATACGGGACGTGGCGATCAGCTCCATCGCCTTGAAGATCTTCTGCATCGACTGCGTCGAGGCGATCTTCTGGCGGTAGACCCGGATCTGGGCTCCCATGGTTGTCCTTTCCTTCGTTCCCGCTCACCGGTGCCCGCCCTCGCGGGCGGGCACCGGTGAGCGGTCACGGTCAGCGCTTCTGCTTGACGATCTTTTCCTGGGTGACCGCGTCGGCCGCCAGCGGATCGTGTTCCTCGTGCCCGGCGGCCACGAGCTGGCTGTCGCCCTCGCCGAAGAAGCCCTTCTTGAAGGACTCGACCTCGGCCTTGAGGGTCTCCAGGGCGGAGTCCTCGAGCTTGCCGGTCTCCCGGATCGACGCCAGGACCAGGTCCTTGTGGCGCAGGTGGTCCAGGAACTCGCGCTCGAACCGCAGCACGTCCTCGACCGGGACCTCGTCCAGGTGGCCGTTGGCGCCGGCCCAGATGGACACGACCTGCTCCTCGACCGGGTACGGGTTGTACTGCGGCTGCTTCAGCAGCTCGGTCAGGCGCTCGCCACGGGCCAGCTGGCGGCGGGTGGCCGGATCCAGGTCCGAGGCGAACATGGCGAAGGCCTGCTGGTCGCGGTACTGGGCCAGGTCCAGCTTCAGGGTGCCGGAGACCTTCTTCATGGCCTTGATCTGCGCGGCGCCGCCGACGCGGGACACGGAGATGCCCACGTCCACGGCGGGACGCTGGTTGGCGTTGAACAGGTCCGACTGCAGGAAGATCTGGCCGTCGGTGATGGAGATGACGTTGGTCGGGATGTAGGCCGAGACGTCGTTCGCCTTGGTCTCCACGATCGGCAGGCCGGTCATCGAGCCGCCGCCGAGCTCGTCGGAGAGCTTGGCACAACGCTCCAGGAGCCGGGAGTGCAGGTAGAACACGTCACCCGGGTAGGCCTCGCGTCCCGGCGGGCGGCGCAGCAGCAGCGAGACCGCACGGTAGGCCTCGGCCTGCTTGGAGAGGTCGTCGAAGATGATCAGGACGTGCTTGCCGCCGTACATCCAGTGCTGGCCGATGGCCGAGCCGGCGTAGGGGGCCAGGTACTTGAAGCCAGCCGGGTCAGAGGCCGGGGAGGCCACGATCGTGGTGTACTCCAGCGCGCCGTTCTCCTCCAGGGTGTGGCGGACGGCGGCGATGGTGGAGGCCTTCTGGCCGACGGCCACGTAGATGCAGCGGACCTGCTTCTTCGGGTCGCCCGAGGCCCAGTTGTCCTTCTGGTTCAGGATCGTGTCGATGCCGATGGCGGTCTTGCCCGTCTGGCGGTCACCGATGATCAGCTGGCGCTGGCCGCGGCCGATCGGGATCATCGCGTCGATGGACTTCATGCCGGTCTGGAGGGGCTCCTCGACGGACTTGCGCTGGGTCACGCCCGGCGCCTGCAGCTCCATGGCGCGGCGTCCCTCGGCCTGGATGGGTCCCAGGTCGTCGATCGGTGCACCCAGCGGGTCCACGACGCGGCCCAGGAAGGCATCGCCCACCGGGACGGAGAGGACCTCTCCGGTGCGCTGCACCTCCTGGCCCTCCTCGATGCCCTGGAAGTCGCCCAGGACGACGACGCCGATCTCACGGGTGTCGAGGTTCTGGGCCAGGCCCAGCGTGCCGTCTTCGAAGCGAAGCAGCTCGTTGGCCATGGCGGAGGGCAGTCCCTCCACACGGGCGATGCCGTCCGCGGCGGAGACGACGTGGCCGACCTCCACACGTTCGGTGCCGGCCGGTTCGTAGGATGCCGCGAACTCATTCAGGGCATTGCGAACATCGTCAGCGTTGATGGTCAAGTCGGCCATCTGCGTTCCCTGCTCTCTAACGTTGGTGATCATCGAGATGACGATGACCGAAGGTGTCTGGGTGGATTCGTCGGACCGGCCTCAGCCGGCCAGTTTCCGCTGGAGGTCGAGGAGCCGGGTCTGGAGGGAGGAGTCGACGACGTCGTCGCCCACCTGGACCCGGATGCCACCGACCAGTTCGGGATCGACGGCCACGTCCAGCTTCAGGTCGCGGCCGAAGAGGCGCTTGAGCCCGGAGGCCAGGCGTTCCTGCTGCCCGGGCCCGAGCGGACGGGCGACCGTGACCTCGGCGATCCACGTCCGCTGGCGCTGGGCCACGGCGTCCACGAAGTCCCGGACCAGGTCGACCGGCTTGCTGCCGCGCGGGTTCTCCACGGCCTGGCGCACCAGCAGGCGCGCCTCCGGGGAGGCGCCTCCCATCAGTCGCTCGGCCAGGGTGCCCCGGGCTGCGGCGGGGGCCTGCGGATCCGTCAGTGCACGCTGGAGATCATGGGATTCCCCGACCGCACGGTTGAAGGACAACAGCTCGTCCGAGAGCCGCTCCAGTCCGCCCAGGCCCTCGCGTTCGGCGGACCCGGCCACCGCGGTGGTGGCCAGCTGCTCGAGCGCGTCACCGAAGTCCCGGTCCCGGGACCAGCGGCGGCCGGCGAGGTCGGCCAGGACGGTGAAGCCCGCCTCGGAGAGCTTGCCGCCGAACAGGGACCGGACCACGCCGACGCGACGCTCGGTCGTCCACGAGGGATCGGTCAGGGCCCGGCGCAGGGGCGCGCTGGAGTCGACCGTCCCGAGTGCCGAGAACAGTTCGCCGGCCAGCGGGAGTCCACCGGTGGTCAGGACGGAGTCCAGGTCCCGGCGGGCGGCCGTCAGTGAGTCGGAAGATGCACCGGCCATTACTCAGCAGCACCTGCGCTGGTGGAGGCCTGGCCCACGGTCTCGCTGCGCTCGAGGTCCGCGAGGAACCGGTCCACGACGCGCTGCGAGCGGGCATCGTCCTCGAGGGACTCGCCCACGATGCGGCCGGCCAGGGTGGTGGCCAGGGCGCCGACGTCGTTGCGCAGCGAGGACTCGGCCTGCAGGCGCTCGGCGGCGATCTGGGCGTGGGCCTGCTCGACGATGCGGGCCGCCTCGCCGGAGGCCTTCTCGCGGGCGTCGGCCAGGATCTGGGCACCCTCGGCGCGCGCCTCCTCGCGGATGCGATTGGCCTCGGCGTAGCCCTCCTGCTGCTGCTGCTCGTAATTCGCCTTGAGGGCGTTGGCCTCGGCCTGGGCCTTCTCCGCCTTCTCGAGGCCGCCTTCGATCGCGGCATACCGGTCCTGGTACGCCTTCTCCAGGGCCGGTGCGATGTACTTGATCACGAGGAACATCAGCACGGCGAAGCCGACGGCGGTGACCAGCACCTCCCACCAGTTGGGGACGAGAGGATTCGCCCCCTCGGCTGCCGCGAGGATCGTTTCAGACCTGATCATGGTTCAACCATCCTTTGGTGATATTTCCTGTCATGGGTGGCCGGACTGCCGGCCGAGGATGGACAGGAATTAGAGGACGAAGGCGAAGACCAGGCCCAGGATGGCGAGGGCCTCGGCCAGGGCGAAGCCGAGCAGGGCGATCGGCTGCAGGATGCGCTGGGCCTCCGGCTGGCGGGCGACGCCGTTGATGTAGGCGGCGAAGATCAGGCCCACGCCGATCGCGGAGCCGATGGCGGCCAGGCCGTAGCCGATGAGGTTCAGGTTACCGGTGATTTCCATGGTGTTCCTTTCAAGATGCCAGGCGGCAGGTTGTGAGGGAATCCCCGGCGTGGTTCCGGCGATTGCCGGTACCGGGAAGTCATGTGGTGCCGGACGGCGTCCGTCACCCCGTTCCCGCTCCGTCCCGTCTACTGCCGGGCCGGGTGCGGGGCCGGAAGGTCAGTGTTCGTTGGCGGCGAGGGCGCCCTGGATGTAGATCGCGGTCAGCAGGGTGAAGACGAAGGCCTGCAGGAACATGATCAGCAGCTCCAGGAAGTACATGGCCACGAACCCGAGGATCACCAGCACGCCGGTGCCCTGCAGTGCGAGGTTCCCGGTCTCCATGATGAGGAACTGCGCGCCGGCGCCGGCCAGCATCACGATCATGTGGCCGGAGAGCATGGTGGCCATCAGACGCAGGGAGTGGGTCAGCGGCCGGACGATGAAGTTGGAGATGATCTCCAGCGGCACCAGCAGCGGCAGGATCCAGCCCGGCACCCCGCTGGGGACGACGGCGAGCTTGAAGTAGCGCGGCCCGTTGCGGCGGACGCCGACGCCGATCCAGATGATGTAGACGATCAGCGCCATGGCGTAGGCCGAACCGGCGTGCGAGAAGCTCGGCAGCTGCAGCAGCGGGATGGCGCCGAAGATGTTGTTCAGCAGGATGAAGAAGAAGATGCCGAACAGCAGCGGCACCCAGGCCTTGAATTCCTTCTCGCCGATGATGTCCCGGCCGATGCCGTTGCGCACGAACGCGTAACCGGACTCGGCCAGCCACTGGACCTTGCCGGGCTTGAGCTGCGCCTTGCGCATCGCCAGCATGAAGAAGGCGGTGATCAGGATGACCGACAGGATGATCATGGCCATCTGCTTGCCGAAACCGGTGCCGTACTCGGCCATCCAGGGGATGATGTCCGGGAGGTGAGCGTCGTCGATCGTGGGAGGAACAAATCCACCCTCGTTGGTGGAGCTGGCGAGCACGATCGGTAGCACGCTGATCCTCTCTGCAGTGTCCGTCAGCGGAACGCGGTCAGTGGGCGTTCCCTCCACGCGGTCCCGGGCGGCGACACGGCTCGGCCCGGACCGTCGTTATTGATCGTTGATGAGCCTATCAAACCGGGCACGGTGCTCATGACCAGATCGGCCGTTTCGAGGCGGTTTCCGGGCCTCAGGACGATTTATTTCTACGTTGTGTCGAAGTCGGGCCGGCGGAGCGGCTCAGTCGTCGTAGATCTGCTGCCGGGTGCGGGCGAAGACCATCACCTCGGTGGCCTGCCAGACGAGGATGGCCAGGAGCGCCCCCACGCCCGTGGGGAGGGGCTGGAGCCAGGCCGGGACGGGCACCGCCGTGAGCAGCACCGCCATCAGGACGAGCTTGACCACGAAGCCGAACAGGGCGATGACGATGGCCTGGTCACGCCAGCGGTTCCAGGACCAGGCGGTGAGCGCCAGGGTCATGGCGGACAGGACCACGACGGCCACGCCCGCCAGTCCCAGCGATCCGGCGGCCCCGGCGCCGGCCACCGGCCAGGCGATGAGGGTGGCGACGGCGAGCGTGAGGAGGCCCACGGCCAGGCAGGCCGTGAGGATCCCCCACCAGCCGTGCGTGTTCTGGCGGGGCGCGCGGGCCGCACCGGTGGATCGTCGGGTCTTCGGTGCGGGCCTCATCGGCTCCCCCTTCTGGAACGGCGGACCCAGGGATGCAGGGTCAGGTAGCCGGCGCCGATCAGCAGCACGGCCAGGACCGGCAGCACGATGCGCCAGTCGAGGAAGTTCAGCGACACCACCCCGTAGGCGATGAGGAAGGCCCACAGGTAGAGCAGCAGGACCGCCTGCCGGTGCGTGTATCCGCCGTCCACGAGCTTGTGGTGCAGGTGGCCGCGGTCGGCCGAGAACGGGCTGGAACCCCGCGCGGTGCGCCGCACCACGGCCAGCGAGAGGTCGATCAGCGGCAGGGCCACCACGGCGATCGGCAGCAGGATGGGCATGTACGCCGGCACGTTCCGGAAGCGGAAGCCCTCCATCGCCTCGAAGTCGGCGGTGACGGCGACCGCGGCCGTGGCCAGGAGCAGGCCGATGAGCATCGCCCCGACCTCTCCCATGAAGATCCGGGCCGGGTTGAAGTTGTGCGGCAGGAACCCCAGGCAGCAGCCGACGAGCAGTGCCATCAGCAGGGTGGCCAGGTTGGAGTAGTCGAACTGGTTGATGGTCCGGGTCAGCAGGTACGAGTAGATGAAGAACGCCGATCCGCCGATCACCGCGATGCCGGCGGCCAGCCCGTCCAGCCCGTCCACGAAGTTGATGGCGTTCATGGTCAGCACCAGGATGAAGATCGTCAGCCCGATCTGGACGGGTTCGCTGCCCACCGGGATCCAGCCCACCGGCATGGCCTCGACGCGGATGCCGTGCAGGGCCACCAGGGCGGCGGCACCGACCTGGCCGGTGAGCTTGAGCGTCCAGTGCAGGTCCCACAGGTCATCGGCCACCCCCATGACCAGGACCACGGCCAGTGCCAGGAGGACTCCGCGCACCGGGTCGGGATCGGTGAAGATCCCGTCCAGGAACGGGACCATGGCACCGATGCCGAGGCCGGCCAGGACGCCGGCGAACATGGCCACGCCGCCGAGCTTCGGCACGGGGCGGCGGTGGACGTCCCGCTGGCGGCGCGGGGTGTAGACCCGTCCCTTCAGCGCCAGGACCCGGACCGCGGGAGTCAGGACGAAGCTGACGAGGGCGGACAGGACCAGCAGGAGGAGGTAGGCCCTCATCGTCCGCCCGGTGCCGCCGGCCCGGACCGGCCCGCGTCGCCGGTGGCGTCCGGTTCCGGTCCCACGAGGTCGGGGACGACGCGGACGAGCTCGGAGAAGGCCAGGGCGCCCTGGCGGACCACCCGGAACGGCGAGACCGTGCAGTCGACGATGGTCGAGGGTGCGGAGACGTCACGGTCGCCGTCGTCGAGGTAGACGGCCACGGAGTCGCCGAGCATCTCCTCGGCGGCCCGGGCCGACGTCGCGGCCGGCAGGCCGGTGCGGTTGGCGCTGGAGACGGCCATCGGACCGACCTCCTGGAGCAGCTCGCGGGCGACCTGGTCGTCGGGGACCCGCAGCGCCACGGTCCCCCGGGTCTCCCCCAGGTCCCAGGCCAATGACGGCTGGGCGGTGAGGATCAGGGTGAGGGCACCGGGCCAGAAGGCCTCGGCCAGCTCCCGGGCGGCCGCGGGGATCTCCACAGCCAGTCCGTCCATCACCTGGGGGGCCCCGATCAGCACGGGCGGGGGCATCGAGCGTCCGCGGCCCTTGGCGGCCAGCAGGACGGCCACGGCCTGGGGCGAGAAGGCGTCGGCGCCGATCCCGTAGACGGTGTCGGTCGGCAGCACGACGCACTGCTGCCGGCCCAGGGCCTGCCGCGCGGCCGCGATGCCCTCGTCCAGTCCGGGCTCAGTGGTGCAGTCGATCATCGTGCTCACGGTGCCATTGTCCCATCGTCGCCCCCGGTGGCCCGCCCCTGCACCGGCCGGGCGGTGCGGACGGCCTCGGTGAACCGCGGCCGGTCGTTGAGGTCATCGTGGGTGAGCACCTCGGTGAACAGCCCGTCGCAGGCGAGCAGCCGGGCCATGGCGGCCTCCTGGGTGTCGTCGTGCTCCATGACCAGCACGCCGCCGGGACGCAACAGCCGGGCCGCCGTCGCGGCGATCACGGCCGGCATCCGCATGCCGTCCGCTCCCCCGCCGTAGAGCGCGAGCTCGGGGTCGCGACGCGCCTCGGCCTGCTCCGGGATGCGTCCGTCGGGGACGTAGGGCGGGTTGGACACCACGACGTCGACGCGGCCGTCGAGCGCGGACAGTGCGGTGGCGGCGTCGCCCAGGTGCAGGTCGACACCGCGCGGTCCGAGGTTGGCGGCGGCCCACCAGGCGGCCTCCGGGTCGGCCTCGACCGCGTGCAACCGGGCCCCGGGGACCTCGGCGGCCAACGCGGCCGCGATCGCCCCGGAACCGGTGCACAGGTCCACGCCGATGACATCCCCCGCCCCGCGCACCCGCGCGGCGTCGGCGAGGGCCTCGATGGCCCGGCCGGCCACGAGCTCGGTCTCCGGCCGGGGCAGGAACACCCCGGGGCCGACCTGCAGGTCCACGGACCGGAAGGGGGCGGTGCCGGTCAGGTACTGCAGGGGCGTGCGCGTGGACCGGGAGATCAGCAGGCGGCGCAGGTCCACGGCCTGCACCGCGGTGAGGGCGCGGCCGGACACCGCCCACGCGGCCACCTCGCCGCGAGAGGCGCCCAGGACGTGGGCGGCCAACAGCTCGGCGTCGGCGCGCGGGGACGGCACCCCGGCAGCGGCCAGCAGCTCGGTCCCGGAGCGCAGCAGGACAGCCAGTCCGCGCTCCTGCGGTGCTCCCGTGGACCGGACGCCGGGGGCACCCCCGGTGCCGGCCGGCGTCGGGCGAGGCCGTGAGGGGATGGTGCGTGGCGTGGTCATCGCGTCTGCCATGGGCGTTCCCCTACTTCCCCCGGCCGGACTGGTCCCGCCCGGAGTGCTGGCCCAGCGACTCCAGCCGGTGCTGCTCGTCCAGGTCGATGCAGGACTGCAGGACCGGGCCCAGGTCCCCGTCCAGGACGGCGTCGAGGTTGTAGGCCTTGTACCCGGTCCGGTGATCGGCGATCCGGTTCTCCGGGTAGTTGTAGGTCCGGATCCGCTCGGACCGGTCCATGGTGCGTACCTGCGAGGCCCGCGTGGCCGCGTTCTCGGCGTCGAGCTGTTCCTGCTGGTGGGCCAGCAGCCTCGAGCGCAGCACCCGCATGCCGGCCTCGCGGTTCTGGATCTGGGACTTCTCGTTCTGCATGGACACCACGATCCCGGTCGGCAGGTGCGTGATGCGCACGGCGGAGTCCGTGGTGTTGACGGACTGGCCACCGGGGCCCGATGACCGGAACACGTCGATCTTCAGGTCGTTCGCCCCGATCTGGACCTCCTCCGGCTCATCGACCTCCGGGAACACCAGCACGCCGGCGGCCGAGGTGTGGATCCGGCCCTGCGACTCGGTCACGGGCACCCGCTGCACGCGGTGCACCCCGCCCTCGAACTTCAGGTGGGCGTAGACTCCCTCCGCCGGGTCCGTGGAGGAACCCTTGACGGCCACCTGGACGTCCTTGTACCCGCCCAGGTCGGACTCGGTGGACGAGAGGATCTCCGTCTTCCAGCCCCTGGACTCGGCGAAGCGCACGTACATGCGCAGCAGGTCCGCGGCGAACAGGGCGGCCTCCTCACCGCCCTCACCCCCCTTGATCTCCAGGATGGCGTCGCGCGCGTCCGAGGGGTCGCGCGGGATGAGCAGCCGGCGCAGTCGCTCCGCGGCCTGGTCCGCGGCATCCTGCAGGGCCGGCACCTCGGCCGCGAAGTCCGGGTCGTCCTGTCCCAGTTCCGTCGCGTCCGCCAGGTCCTCGGCGGCCTGTCGCCAGGCCCGGTGGGCGGAGACGATCCCGTTGAGCTCCGCGTAACGGCGTCCGAGCCTGCGGGACAGGGCCTGGTCCTGGTGGACGGCCGGGTCGGCGAGCCGCTCGGTGAGTTCACGGTGCTCGTCCAGCAGCTCCTGCACGGACTCGAACATGGTGGTTCCTTCAGTCAGTGGCCACCCGGGGCGGTGGCCGTCAGCGGGGATCGGTGGTGGGGGTCGGTGGGAACGACTCAGCCCCCGGCCCGCCGCGTCCGTGCGGCGGGCCGGGGGCCGGCGTCGATGCTACTTCTCGCCCTTGGGCCCCAGCGTGGTCTTGGAGACCAGCATGAGGAACTCGGCGTTGGACTGGGTGTCCTTGATCTTGTTGGTCAGGATCTCCAGTGCCTGCTGCGTGTCCAGGCCGGACAGCACCCGGCGCAGCTTCCACATGATCTTGATCTCCTCGCCGGAGAGCAGGTTCTCCTCGCGGCGCGTGCCGGAGGCGTTGACGTCCACGGCCGGGAAGATCCGCTTGTCCGCCAGCTGGCGGGACAGGCGCAGCTCCATGTTGCCGGTGCCCTTGAACTCCTCGAAGATGACCTCGTCCATCTTGGACCCGGTCTCCACGAGGGCGGTCGCCAGGATGGTCAGCGACCCGCCGTTCTCGATGTTGCGGGCGGCGCCGAAGAAGCGCTTCGGCGGGTACAGGGCCGAGGAGTCCACACCACCGGAGAGGATGCGTCCGGAGGCGGGGGCGGCCAGGTTGTAGGCACGGCCCAGTCGGGTCATGGAGTCGAGCAGCACGACGACGTCGCGGCCCATCTCCACCAGCCGCTTGGCCCGCTCGATCGCCAGCTCGGCCACGGTCGTGTGGTCGTCCGCCGGGCGGTCGAAGGTCGAGGCGATGACCTCGCCCTTGACCGAACGCTGCATGTCGGTCACTTCCTCGGGCCGCTCGTCCACCAGCACCATCATCAGGTGCACCTCGGGGTTGTTGGTGGTGATGGCGTTGGCGATCGACTGCAGGATCATCGTCTTGCCGGCCTTGGGCGGCGAGACGATCAGGCCACGCTGGCCCTTGCCGATCGGGGCCACGAGGTCGATGACGCGCGGGCCGATCAGCTTGGGGTCGGTCTCCAGGCGCAGGCGCTCCTGCGGGTACAGGGGCACCAGCTTGTTGAACTCGACGCGCTTCGGGGTGTCCTCGGCGGGCTGGCCGTTGACCGAGGTCAGCTTCACCAGGGCGTTGAACTTCTGGCGGTTGCTGCCGCCGCCGCCCTGGCTCTCCCCGTCGCGGGGCGCGCGGATGGCACCGGTGACGGCGTCGCCCTTGCGCAGCCCGTACTTCTTGACCATGGACAGCGAGACGTAGACGTCGTTCGACCCCGGCAGGTAACCGGAGGTGCGCACGAAGGCGTAGTTGTCCAGCACGTCCAGGATGCCGGCGACGGGCAGCAGCACGTCGTCCTCGGTCACCTCGGTGTCGTCGACCTCCGGGCCGCTGCGCCCGCGACGGTTGCGGTTGCGGTCGTTGCGGTTGCGGTTGCGGCGATTGCGGCGGCTGTTGGGGTCGTCGTCGCGGTCGTTGCGGTTGTCGTTGCGGCCGCGTCCCCCGCCGGACTGCTGGTCCTGGCCGCCGTCCCGGGACTCCCCGCGCTGGTCACGGTTCTCGGAGCGGTTGCGCGCACCGCGGCCGGACTGCTGGTCCTGGCCACCGTCGCGGCCCTCGCCCTGGTTGCGGGAGCCGCGGCCGGACTGCTGGTCCTGGTCGCCGTCCCGGGACTCCCCGCGCTGGTCACGGTTCTCGGAGCGGTTGCGCGAACCGCGGCCGGACTGCTGGTCCTGGCCGCCCTCGCGGGCGTCCTGCTGGCGGGTGCCG